>ERZ1645187.347-NODE-347-length-45105-cov-15.429390_pt1 | contig 45105 bp, 38 predicted proteins | sample MGYA00575352_ERZ1645187 | MGnify/ENA primary metagenome ERZ1645187 (study PRJEB40837, sample SAMN11349314) | freshwater sediment metagenome | isolation source: river sediment | host: Sediment | place: India: Wazaribad , New Delhi | collected 2017-02-21 ... | reverse complement strand
CGCCGTGGATGACGTTCGCCTCGATCATCAGGTTGTCGTAGAGGAACTCGGCCGGGTAGGTGTCGTTCGCGAGGATCCCGCCGACCTTCGCCGCAGCGACGAACACGTACTCCGGCCGCTCTGCCGCGTAGAAGGCGCGCACCGCGGCCTGCTCGCGCAGGTCGAGCTCCGCGCTCGTGCGGGTCACGACCCGCTCGTAGCCGCGCGCCTGCAGCGCCCGGACGATGGCCGAGCCCACCAGGCCCCGGTGCCCTGCCACCCAGATCTTTGCTTCCCGTGGAATCAACGCGCAGTCCTCGTCGGTCGAAGGGGCGGGCCAACCCTCCCCCTGTCCCCCTTCACTCGTGGTGGTCGGGGGTCCAGTACCCCTCGCGCCGGCAGAGCGAGTCCCGCTCGGCGGCCTTCAGGTCCTCGCGCACCATCTCGCCGACCATCTCCTCGAGCGTGATCCGGGGCTCCCAGCCGAGCTTGCGCTTCGCCTTCGCCGGGTCGCCGAGGAGGGTCTCGACCTCGGTCGGGCGGAAGTAGCGCGGGTCGACCTCCACCCGCACCTTTCCAGTCTTCGCGTCGACCCCCTTCTCCTCGACCCCGCTACCCCGCCACTCGAGCTTGACGCCAATCTCGGCGAACGCCGCGTCGACGAAGTCCCGCACCGCCCACTGGCGCCCCGTGGCGATCACGTAGTCGTCCGGCTCGTCCTGCTGCAGGATGAGCCACTGGGCCAGCACGTAGTCTCGCGCGTGGCCCCAGTCGCGCCGCGCGTCCAGGTTCCCGAGGAAGAGCCGCTCCTGCAGCCCGAGCTTCACGCGGGCCACCGCGCGCGTGATCTTGCGGGTGACGAAGGTCTCGCCGCGGGTCGGGCCCTCGTGGTTGAAGAGGATCCCGTTCGAGGCGTGCATGCCGTACGCCTCGCGGTAGTTCACGGTGATCCAGTAGGCGTACACCTTGGCCGCGCCGTAAGGACTCCGGGGGTAGAACGGCGTGGTCTCGCTCTGGGGGACCTCGCGCACCTTGCCGAACATCTCGCTCGTGGAGGCCTGGTAGAAGCGGGTCTTGCCCTGCAGCCCCAGGATGCGGATGGCCTCGAGCAGGCGCAGCGTGCCGAGCGCATCGGCGTTGGCCGTGTACTCCGGGGTCTCGAACGACACCGCCACGTGGCTCTGCGCCGCGAGGTTGTAGATCTCGTCCGGCTGCACCTCCTGCACCACGCGGATGAGGTTCGTCGCGTCGGTGAGGTCCCCGTAGTGCAGGATGAAACGCCGCCCGCGCTCGTGCGGGTCCTGGTACAGGTGGTCGACGCGCTCGGTGTTGAAGGAAGACGCCCGGCGCTTGACGCCGTGCACCGTGTAGCCCTTCTCCAGCAGAAGCTCGGCGAGGTAGGCGCCGTCCTGCCCGGTGACGCCGGTGATCAGCGCGACGTTGCCGTTGTGGGTCATGGGGTGCTCTCGCGGCGCATGGAGGAAGTCGGGACATTCTGGCTCCCCGCGCTCCAGACCGCAAAGCACCGAAATGGGGACATTCTGGTTTTCATGTTTCCTCGAGGGCTACCCCGCGCCGCAGAGCGCCCGGCTCCATCGGCCTGAAAACCAGAATGTCCCCATTTCCTTGCGGATGAGCAATCATCAGGCCATACTCGTGGAGGTTGATGCGTAATCGACATACTAGCAGCCACACAAAAAACCGCAAGCTCACCCCCATGACCCCGTCCCTCGCCTTCGCTGCATGGCTCTTCGCGCCGGTCCACCCTCCCCGCCACCCGAGCGGAGCGCCGTCCCATCCCCGGTGGACCGCCCTGGAATGGAACCCCTGGCGCCCCAGAACGGGACACCCGGCGTCAAAAACCCGACGCGTCCCAGAACGGTACACCCCCGTCCCGCAGACGGGACACCCTGTGCGCACACCCGTCGCTCCGAAACTGCGCGGTAAAGATCCGCGCGCGCGATCCAGAACCTACCTCAGAGTAAGGGATCTAGAAAAACCTAGATCTCTAAAAACCACCACCACAGTTACCACCATACCCCCGCGCGCGCGTAGCGTACGCGCGCGAGGCCCCTCGTGGTGGTGGTGTTCAGCCTGCAAGACCCCGATACGCCATGACCCCCAGCGCGACGAGGGTGCCAAGGCTCACGGGGTTCCAACGCCGGGAGACCTCGTGCAGGAACAGCTCGCTCGCGTAGAGCAGGATGATCCCCTTCATGACGATCTCGGTCGCCGCCCCCTCCCCGAACAGGTCGTGGGGCAGAACGCCCAGCACCAGGAGCACGAAAACCATCAGGTAGTCCATGGGCGTGGTGCGGAAGGTGTCCTGGCGGGAACAGCGCACGGTCAACGCAACAGCGAGTGCAACCAGCACGAAGAACGCCACCTCCGGCGGCGACCAGTGGCCGAACGGGTCCGGCGAGTAATGCACGGAGAGATAGACCAGGAAAGTCAGGGTGGCGTAGACGGTCCCGCGCACCGTGATCGAGTTCACCGAGCGTCGCAACACCAGCTCGGTCGCAAGCACCACCAGAAGCACTGCCCCCATTACCCCGAAGTCCCGCGGCACCACCGAGACAACCAGCCCTTGACCCATCACGAACACCGGCAACGCCACCGCCAACACGTAGAGCGGCAGCCTGCGGCACCACTGGTTCGTCCGGGCAATGGCGAGCGCCTGCCCCAGAGGGGTCGGCTCGTCGGCCCGCACCTGCCACCCGCGCTTCTTCAGCCCCAGCAGCACCGCGAAGAGCGCCACGTTGTAGGCCATATAGACGGCGAGGATCAGCGCGTCGTCGGCGTAGCGCAGCACCACCCCCGTCAGCACGTAGAGCGCCTGCACCGAGTAGATGATGACCACCGCCTCGTAGTGGCTGAGCCCAAAGTCGAGGAGCCGGTGGTGGATGTGGTTCTTGGTCGCCTTGAACCAGTTCATGCCTCCGTGAATGCGCTGGGCCAGCACCGTGACGATGTCCACCACTGGCAAGCCCAGGATGAGCGCGACACTCGCCGGCGCGATCGCGGGATTCGCCTTCTGGGTCAGCAGGATGGCCAGGAAGGCGACGGTGAAGCCCAGGAACTGACTGCCCGAGTCGCCCATGAAGAGCCGGGCCGGGTGGGTGTTGTAGCGCAGGAACCCGAGCGTGCTGCCGATCGCCGCGAGGCCGATGACCACCGTCCGGTTGCCACCAGCAACGACGGCCAGCAGCACCATCGCCAGCAGGGTGAGCAGCGCCTCGCCCCCCGCCAGCCCGTCCAGCCCATCCGAGTGGTTGATGGCGTTGATGACGCCGACCATCGCCAGCGCCGTGAACGGGACGGCAACCTCCTGCGGCAGGCTGCCGAGCTCCATGAACGGCAGCTCCTCGACCACCAGCCCGCCGTAGGTCACCGCCGGCAGCACGGCGATGAACTGCCCGAGGAACTTCCAGTAGTGCCCGACCTCGCGGGAGTCGTCCCAGGTGCCGAAGGCGTGCAGCACCAGCACACCCCAGAGGTAGGTCTGGACGACGGGGTCCTCGAGCGAGAGCCCGACCATCACCGGCACCACGGCGCCCAGTACGATGCCCCAGCCCCCGACCCGCGCCATGGGCACGCTGTGCACCTTGCGCGCGCTCGGCCGGTCGACCAGCCCGAGCGCGGGCGCGACGCGCAGCATGACGGGGATGACCACCATGCTGATGGCGAGCGCCATCACGGGAATCAGGATGCTGTTCATGGGTGTCTAGTTCGGCACGAACGCCTCGAGCCGGGGCACCACCTCCCGCGCGAAGGCCGCCAGGCGCTCGTCCGCCTTCTCCGGCGCCTCGCCCGGGCGCACCTGGGTCGTCAGACGCACCATCGCCCCGTCGGTTCGCCTGCGGGTAACGGCGTCCCAGAGCAGGTACCACTTCACCAGGTACTCATTGGTCATCACCCGACCGCGCTGCTGGAACCAGTAGTACACCACCTGACGGAAGTCCCCCTTGGCGATCTCGACCCGGTTCACCACCAGGGGCTGGCCGTTCACCGACACCCCAGGAAGCTCCCGCTCCGAGAGGTCCGCGATGAGCCAGCCGCCGCCCGGGATGCAGGAGCGCGGCGAGTGGGCCGAAGCCTGGGCGCGCTGGGACTCGTAGTAGGCCGAGTAGAAGTCAACCCACTCTCCACTCGGGGTCTGGAAGTCGGCGATGACATAGTCCGTCGGCTCCAGCTCCGCCAGCACGTCCAGGTCGAGCGTCTCCCGCCGGCCCGTCCACTCCCCCAGCGCCACCGGGAAGTCCACGAACTCCGCCCGGGCCGGGATTGCCTCCGTACGGTTCGCGAGTCCGACCGAGAGCGCCGCCGCCACCGCCAGCACCGCCACCGAGGCGAGGAAGGTCGCCGGCAGCCGGCGCACCCGGGTCTCCGCCGGCTTCGGCAGCCGCTCCGGAAAGTCGATCCCGAACACCTCCCGGAAGGGCCGACGCTCCTTGCTGAAGAAGCGGTTCAGCAGCCACATCTCCGCCAGCAGGATGGCCACGCAGGCCATGAAGATGACCCAACCTTCGAAGTCGTGCAGGAAGCCCTCCGCGTGCTCGGTGCCGTAGTTCTCCACCAGCACCCCGGTGACCGCGATGCGGAAACTGTTCATGAGCACCGTGATCGGGATGGTGGAGAAGAACACCAGCAGCCGCTGCCACAGCGGGGCGTGGAAGAAGTAGGCCGCGAGGAAGCCGAAGCTCATCAGCGGGAACAGATACCGCAGGCCATTGCAGGCCTCGACCACCTGGAGCTTCATCGCCCCGAGGTCGATGATGTTCCCTTCCAGGTACACGCTCATGCCGAGGGCACGGATGATGACGACCCCGATCTCGGAGGAGATCAGCTGAAGCTTTCCGGAGAGCTGCTGATAGATAAAGTTCGGCAGCGGGATCATGAAGACCAAAACAAGGAGCGCCGGCCAGAGCAGCCCCAGCCCGCGCCAACCGAGCAGAGTCAACACGAGTCCCGTCAACACCACCAACAGGGAGTAGTGGACGACGACGAAGATGGTGCTCAGCGTGCCGAGGGCGTAGAGCAGGACACCCAGGACCAGCAGCACCAGGCCCCATCCAGAGCCTGCGAACGGCAGCTCCGCCAGCTCGTTCTTCTTCTGCCAGGCGAGGAAGAGGGCAATGAGCGGGATGAAGTAGCCGTGGCTGTACTCTTGAATCGTCTCCCAGCGAAAGAGCAGCTCTTCGAAGGCCGCCCAGTAGGCGACGGCCAACAGGAACACAGCAATCCCCATCGCAAGCCAACCCGCCAGGCCCACCCTCCATCCCCGGACCCTGACTTCTGTCATGGCTTGCGTGTCTGAATCTCTATGAGTCATCCCGCAGTCTCCCCAACCGGCTGCGCACCAAGTCGTTCAAGAGCATGCCGACAAAGGCCGGATTCGTGCTGAGATAACGGTGCCAGAGACGCCGGTCGTGAAGTGCTCGGTACATCCACTCCATCCCCAGTCGGCTCGCCCACGCCGGCGCGCGCGGTATCGTCCCCGAGTGAAAATCGAACGCGGCACCCACCCCAACCTGAACAGGCACCCGAACCCGGTGGAGATTCCTCGATATCCAGAACTCCTGCTTCGGTGCCCCCAGGCCAACCCACAGAAAGTCGGCCTGCGCTGCATTGATCCGCTCTACAATGCCAGACTCCTCTTCCACCGTCAGCGACCGAAAGGGCGGTGCCTCGCTTCCGACGATCAGAACGCCTGGACATAATGCTTCCGCTCTTTTCTGCAATGCGACCAATACCTCTGGGCGGCCACCGAGAAGGTAGTGTCGCCATCCAAATGCCCGCCCCTTGTCGAGGCAGCGCAGCATCAATTCGGGTCCGGCGACCGTCTCCCGCACCCCAGCTCGGTGCACCAAGTTCGCGTACCAGCGGATCGGCTGCCCATCCATGGTCAGCAACGCCGCCCGGCGAAAGACCTCCGAGAGTCTCTCATCCCGGAGCGCCGTGACAAAGGTGTGAACGTTCACGGTGCAGACCTGCCGGGGCGTTCGCACCCCGCGCAACCACTCCGAGAATACCGCCAGCACCGCATCATAATCGGTGTTCGGAAACGGAACTCCACGCAGCCGCACGACTGCTACAGAAGGCGGCACGTTCCCCTCGGGCCGTCTGAAGTCGCCCCGGCTCCTGTAACACTGCCCTTCCTTCTCCAATCCCGCCTCGGACCTCACACCTGCGCTCCTTCGGGCTTCCTCGCAAGCCAATGCACCGCCACGCTTGTGAGCGGCGGCCAGAGGTGATGCACACGCCTCTTCCCCTGCGAACACGGACAAGAGGCATCGTATCGATGATCAAGGCTCACCGCTCCTCCCTCTCTCGCCCGCCCTGCCTTTAGCCACGACAGCGCGCCGATAGATGCCTAGCAATCCCCTGAGATGCCTTTCTGGACTGAGGTAGACACGCGCCGATGCCACGGCTTCCTTCCCCATGGCCTCAGCACGCCCACGCTCGTTTACGAGCGTCGCGAGTGCTCCCGCCAGGCTCTCCGGATCACCCGGCTCGCAGATGACCCCCGTCACTCCGTTCTCGACCAGTTCCGGCAAGCCACCCATCCGAGTTGCGACAACTGCCGTACCGAGAGAGAGGGATTCCGCCGCGCTGAGCCCAAAGCTCTCGAAGCACTCTGAGGGCACCACGGTGCACAGCGCTTCCTGAATCAGACGTTCCTTCACTTCTCCCGCCACGATTCCCTCAAGCCGCACCTTAGCTTCGGGATGAGAAACCACCCACCGCCGAATCTCATCTTCCAGTGGCCCGGCGCCAGCAATCCGCAACTGCATGTCCGGGAGCCGCCCTGCCGCCTCAAGGAGGGTCATGACGCCTTTCTCGGGACTGAGGCGCCCCAAGTAGAGGACGTAGTCCCCCTTTCGCACAGGGCCTTCTGCGAATCGCTCGACGAAGTTTCCGAGGACCGTCACCCGGCTCGGTGGGAGCCCCCGGCCAACAAGCCTTTCCGCGCCGAATTGGCTCAGCGCGATGAAGCGGGTGACGGCGTTCCGCAAGAGGCCCCTCCTCCACGCCATCCATACCCCACCTGCGTAGGCGGCGCTCACCAGGAAGCTGCCGTGCAGGCATCGCCGCCGAACCGCCGAGAAGAGGCCTCTGGTCTGGCACTCCTCGCAGACTTGGCCGCTCCTGAAGAAGAGGCCGTTAGGGCAAAACAAACGGAAGTTGTGGACCGTCTGGACGACCGGGACGCCAAGCGCCGCCAGCACCGCATACACCGACGGCGAGATCAGCGGAAAGACGTTGTGGACGTGGGCCACATCCGGCCTGTCCCGCCTGACCACGCCCGCGAGGGCTCGGGCGGTAGCCCTGTTCCAGGGTGTCCGTGCAAGTCCTTCAAGTCTCCGCAGAGCGGATGAACCCTCGAGGTCTGCACTTCGCCTTCCAAACAACTCCACCGTGTGCCCGGCTCGCTGCAGAAGCGTCCGCTCAGTGTCCACGACCCGGCACTCGCCGCCCCGTATCCGGTATTGGTTGTGGACCTGAAGGATGCGCACTGGTCAGGTGGCGAGGCAGCGCATAATCCCATCCGCGAACCGATCCACCATCCCCTCAAGAGTGTATCGCCGGGCGCTCTCAAGGCACCCGCCCGCGAGCGCCGCCTGCTGGTCCGGGTCGCCGAAGTACGCCACAACGGCGTCGGCGTATGCCCGCGTATTGTTCGCCGTCATCACTCCGTTGATGCCCGCCTGAAGGTACGCGATCTCCGGCCCGTGGGTCGCCAGGTCCGTGGTAAACAGAGGAATGCCCAGCGCGAAGCAATCAAGTATGACCAGCCCTACAGGCCCAGGCATCATCATGAGTTTTCCGAGCTGGAGGTAAGGCACGCGATCACGCCCAAACCGGGCACCCACGTAATGCAGCCACGAGCGAGAAACGGACGCATCAACGATAAAGCTGGCCGAAGGGCCGTCCCCAACCACAACCAACTCGAAGTCACCCAGGTCCGACCGGATACGGTCCCCGGCCTCAATCAGAAAGTCCAGTCGCTTCCCCGGGTAGATCCCCCCACAGTACACGCCTACGCGCTCACTCCGAATCCCAAGCCCCGTCCGCAGCGCGTAGAGCTCCCTGTCCTGCAAAGAAACAGCGGCCTGCGACAACTCAGCCGTATCGATCGCGTTGTTAACGACTGTTATCCGCGCGGAAGGAACTCCCACCCCGCGCAGGTACTGCCTTGTGTGTTCCGTATAGGCAAACCACCAGTCAACATTCGCCACTGTAAGCCGCTTCCATGTCTCACGGAACCCGCCTCCAACAGCTCTCTGAAGGTTCCTACCGTGCCCCCAGAATGCCAACCGACCCAGCCCAACACTCCGCCGGGCAATCAGGAGGTAATTCAAAAGCAGCCGGTTCGCCTGTTCAACGACCACCAAGTCTGCGCCTGCCATCCACGACAGGCAGGGCTGCCAAGTTAAGTCCGTCTCTCCAACCCGAAGGTAGCGATTTACGATCCGGACACTCCAGGGCCGCTCATATACCTCGGAACGCGGTACCGTACCAGCGCGTTCCTGCCCATAGATAATCACGAGTTCGACCCCTAGAGAACGCCAGAGACGGTCATGCAACCCGTCTAGAAATGCGACCCGATAATGGGGGACAACACGCTGGACGATGACCACTCTAGACAACGTTCTCTTCGCCCCGACCGTCTAAAACAGGTCCACCTTTGTGCACACGCTCGACAACTCACGACACCAGAAATACAAGCACAAACCCGCGACGCCCTCTGCAGTCGCACCACATGTTCCGAAGATCTGAACGCGTCCCCAGCCGTGTCCAATGTTTAGACGGCCGACGCAACCCGAACCATTCTTCCGCAGCACTTCCATGCCTAGAACGACTTACCGCCCATGAATCGCTCGAACGATTCGGAGCGGAGCCTCCGAAACGGTAACCGACCGACTTCCAGGAGCTATCTTCCGTGCTTCGCCGAGTATCGTATCGAACCTTTCAGCCTTCCACTCAGCGGGCAACATGAACTCCTTCTCTCCCCTCTCAGTCCAGACAATCAATGCCTCCTCCACCCCTCTGGACAATTCGCACACCCACAGCCCCTCCGGTCTCCGCACGCACTCCGAAACAACCGCTCCCAACAGCCAGTCAACCGTCGTAGCGTAAGCCACGGCCCCTGGCTTCATGGTCTTTCGACCGGGTTCTATCAACCCCATGCTGTAATTGTCCCACGCGTACCAGTAGAAGCGGTCCAGGCCGGCCGCCCAACCCAGTATCAATGCCCGACCCACGTATGCTGCCGCCAGTTCCGGGTCGAGACGCCTCCAAGAGGGGTGGACGGCAACCTCTTCCGGAGTTCCGTCTGTATTCGCTATCCACCACCCGCTCTCTGTGTTCCACAGAGGCTTTTCCTGAAGCCCTCGCCTCTTCATCACTGCCTGCACGTCCCTGATCAGAGGCAACATCGCCTCTGGCTCCTTCTGTGGCGCGTAGAAGTGAAACCCAACCACGTCCGCATACTGCCCCCCCCCGCGCTCAAGGTAGGAATCCAGCCACTTCACGTGCTCTACTCCACCCGTCACGCTCGGAGACACAAGCCGGCTTCTTGGAGTGACCTCTCGTAGCGTCTCATGCGCCACACGTGCCAACAGAACAAGGTCATCTTGGCTTCCGCTAAAAAAGTTTCGCAGGTTCGGCTCATTCCAGATTTCGAACTCATTTATGCTCTGTCGGTATCGCTCCGCCACAACCCTGACGTACTGACGCCACTCGCCAAGATCCCGCGGCGGCGCGGCACTCCCGGCTCCATATGCTCCCTTCTCCCCAGGACTTCTAGACGCCCACGAGGGAGGAAACGCAAGCGGAAGTAGAAGCGAGACACCGTGTTGCTCCCCGAGCTGCACATACCGGTCAAGTGTCTTAAAGTCCCATTGACCGCGCTTTGGCTCCAAGTTGAACCAGTTTACGTATGCATCGAGGAGCCGCCAGCTCCCAAACGACACCGACGGCCAGGGCGTCACCGTGTGCACTCGATGCATGTGAAGCCCAAAGTAGTCAAGGGTCACCGCTTCTCCGGAGCGCCGAAGTGTCTCGGCAGAGAGCTCCGCGGAGCCCCCTACACCAGAGACAAAGCACATCAGCACCGCGACCCACGCGCGACAAGGCGCTCCTGCATTCCGCAAAGAGCCCCACAACTCTCGCAGACCAATGCAAGCGCCCCTGAAGACTATGCTATTCGCAACGCGCAGGCCCCTCCGAGGAGTCACACAAGATGCACGCACCCGAGCAGTTGTGCATGGCCGAAGGGTCACCGCTGGCGGAATTACGCTAATGGCCATAGCCTTCGTAGTAGCGGCCGCTCACGCTCGAAAGCTGACCGAGGTTCGCCGCCGCCTTCTGTAGGATCCGGACCCCTCTCGCCCTGCCGCCAAGCCAAGCGATCGGTAAGGCTGCCATGGCAACGCTGAGAAAGGCGACGCGCTGAAGCGCCCACGGCGCCTTTCTTGCGAGGCTCGTCCGCCCCATGAAGATCCTTCCGTACATCTGCCCGCCCCGAAAGGCGCGCCGCACAAGCCACCCCACTCGCATCCGCTCCGGCTCAACCTTCTCGTAGACACGGGCCGAATCGCACCACACCATGTGAGCCCCGCTTTGATGGGTCCTCCAGAAGAACTCCGTGTCTTCTCCGCCTGTGCGACCGAAGCCTTCGTTGAACTGGCTCACGGACAACGGCGCTGCCGAGAGGGACAAAAGCACGTTACCTGAACCTCCATGTGGGCGTTGAGTGCCGCTTGGGAACCTCGGACGGTCAAAAAACTCACCACGAATGATCCAGCGCGGAGTGCCTTCCGGATACACCGGGATGACCGGACCAAATACAACGTCTGCAGCATACCGTCGCGCCGCGCCGAGCAACTCGGCAAGCCACTCGGGATCGGCCTCCTCGTCGTCATCAATGAAGGCCGCGTAGGTCCCATCGGCCATGGAGAGCCCGCGGTTCCTGGCGCGGGAAATGTTGGCCTCGGGCTCCACCACATAGACCGCAGGCCACGGACAGTCCCCGGCGAACCGCTCCACCGTGGACATTCCCGATGCCAGCCTGTCATTGTCGACGACAATGATTCGAAGACTCACACCCTCGGGAAGCCGCTGTTTCAAAAGACTTTCAAGAAGCACCGCCAGTTGCGCCGGCCGCCGGAACGTCGCGATGCAGATATCAACCCGCATCGAATCTACGGACATGTGAGAAGGCTCTCCACAGAAGCAGGCCGAGGGCCAGTTCTCCGACCCCAAGAGCCGAGATGCCGCCCCCAACACCGTAGAAGTGAATGAGCCCTGGGGTCAGCACAACGACCAGGAGGGCCGTCCAGGCGTTGGCGACGGTAATCGCCCGGAACTGCCGGAAGACCTGAAGCAGCATGGACGAGTTCGCGCGAACCGCCTGGAGTAACACCACCGCCGCCCAGGTCAGAACGTATGGCCCAACACCAGCGTAATCTTCAGGAAGGACCCATCCGACCAGGGCGCGCTGCCCGCCCGCCACCGCCACCGTATAAAGGCCCGTAAGCAAGAGCAGCACGGCCAGCATACGGCGCGCAACCCGCTCGGCTCCCGGTCCGTCCCCCCTCGCCTTGCGCTTCACCGACTCCGGCATAACGGCGTTCATCAGGCCCGTACCGAGCATTGCCACCGGAGCAAAAAGGAGCCGTGCGGCGTTTGCCTCAGCGAGGCTTGCGGTTCCAAGCATGACTGCCAAAACGTAGGCGTACGCTTGGCTTTGAACCCAGGTCACAGTGACGCCAGCGAGGGCCCATCGCCCATCGGTCCAGGCCTCCAGAAGGTTCCTCCGCGACTGGCTCCATCCAGCAAAGGCAGGCAGCGCCCCGGTGCGCGCGACGAAAAGCGCGATCAGCCCGGCTGATGTGCCGTAGAAGACTATGGCCCACGTGTGCATCCGCTCGAGTCCCGAGACACCACCGACCGCGAGGGCGGAAAGGAATCCCAGGCCAAGAGCGAAATCCATGATCAGGACGTTCCGGGCGTTGCCTTTCAGGAAGAAGAAGCGACGAAAGAACTCATGGAGCAGAACACCAGCCCCCGCAAAGGCAATTGCCGTCCAGAAGAGCCCGTCGTCTAATTCCACGAGCCCCGTGAGCATCGCGACGCCTACGACCGTGCCGACGAGACCGGCGATGAGAAACGCCGCGAGTGCCTCCGACGCCAACAAGCTCTTGCAGTACGCGTCCTGCGCGCCGACCTCCAGTCTCGGCGCATTTACCGTCATGGGCGTCACCACGAGGGCGTTGCCGATACTGGTCACCAGGGTGATCAATCCGAACCCGAGAGCGTATAGCCCATAGCTCTCCTTTGGTGCGAGGTAAACCAGCAGCAGCGCCACACCAAAGTTGGTCGCGCTGACTACTCCTTGGTCTAGGACACTCAGCAGCAGGTTGCTCCTCAAACCCACACTGAGGTCCTCAGGGATGCTGGATTCTGGGAGACAGATGTCGCCTGGGGACCTCCTGGGCACGTGAGTCCCCCACATTCGGGACTGCGTGTCTCATCGCGGATACCTGGAAAGCCACCACACACGCCAGCAGCCATATTGGGTGAGGACTGCGAACAAGGGACCCTTCTGTAACGTTGTGCATCAGGACGGCAACCAAAGCTGCCGCGAAGGCCGTCGCGTCCGCGCGGCGTGTCCGCCGGACGAGCCAGAGATTCCGCGCCGTTGTCCAGAGGAAGGCCAGTGTCAACATGCCGGCCACAACTCCTCCTCGGACGAGCACATCGATGTAGCCGTTATGCAACTGACCCACCCCGAGCCTTTGGACGGTGGTCACACTAGCCAGGGAATCGAAACCCCATCCCTCAAGTGGACGCGCCAGGAATGCCTTCCATCCCGCTTCCCACAGCGCGAGTCTTCCGGTCAGGTTCTTCGTGCGACCGAGAGCCGCCATAAGCTTATCCCACGTCAACAACTCCGGCGCGGTTAACGTGAGCCACAGGAAGCCCATGAGCATCCCGAAAAGCGCAACGGCCCACATCAATCTTCGAGATCCGGTGGGGGAATGAGCAATCAGGAGCATCGGAAACAAAAACACCCAAAGCGCTCCGGAAAGTATGGCGGAGGTCACGCTGTTGCTGCCAAGAAGGCACACCGCAGCCAATAACGCGCTGCCACTTGCGATGAGAGTCCTCCAGACACTCCCGCCCTTGGTTATGAGAACAATGCTGGCCCATGTCGTCAGCAGCGAGACCACGCCGAGGATGTTCGGGTGAAACGTTGGCCCCGCCCAGCGAAACTGATCTCCGATCTCCATGATTGCGAGCCGTGGCTGTCCCCAGACGAGGACAATGGTGGCAATCAGGAGGGAAAAACCGGGGATCCAGAGGGTCTTCGCGACGATACCCGCGGACCCTCTCGCAGCAATGGACGCCGCCATTGCGATGAATGCGTAGCCAAGCATATGGCCGGCGAATGTCATCACCGCGCCTGGATAGCTCGACCATACGGCAGATAGCGCAGCATACGCGATTAGTGCCCACAGGGCCGGCTGCGTCCGAGCCAGGTTCAATGCCTGTGTGGGCCGTCGAAGCAGCAACAGCCCCGCAAACGCGTAAATAGGGCCAAACAGAAGAGCTCTGCGCAGGTCGCCCTCCAGTATCCCACCTGCGGTCGAAGCGTTGCCACTGACGCGCCCAAGGCTCACCGTTGCGGCGACTAACGCCGCACTAAGTGGTAGCAGAAACAGCCACGAGGAGCCCTGGGGCGACTGCGCTGAGGGCAGTACTTGGGCTTCTCGGGTACCCGTCATTCCCCCCATCGTCACACCGTCGGGGCGCGCACGATGCGTGCTTGCCGGGGAATACTTGCTGTGATCCATGTGTTACGCACCTGCGTCCGAGCAGACCATGCCCTTTGCCGATTGCTGACGCGATTGTGCCCGGACCGCATACTGCTGTGCGTTGCTGCGGACCGACTACGAGTAGATGAATCCGTTGAAGGGGTATCGCCGAGCGCCCTCCGCGTCGTCAGGCCGTCGGGGCTCGGAAGCAGAACAGGACGTCCTCGGCGTACTCGGCGTACTCAGCGTTCTCGGCAGGGAGCCTACGAGCGGAACAGCTCGCGCAGGTCGACGACCACGCCGGGCAGCCCCGCCACGGACACGCTGGTGAGATCGGCCAGGCGCTCTGCGTGCCGGTAGCCGTCCGCGCTGGGCTCGCGGAAGACCTCCATCGCATTCTGCTCCAGGTCCACCAGCCACACCTCCGGGACCCCGTGACGGGCGTACAGCGGGAGCTTCACCTGGCGGTCGTAGCGCTGGGTGGTGTCGGCCACCTCGATGACGAGCAGCACGTCCTTGGCCTGCGGGTGGGCGGCCTTGTAGAAATCCGCCCGCGGCCGGAGCAGGGCGAGGTCGGGCTGAGGAGCCGAGCGAGGTCCCAGGATGATCGGGTCCTGCACGGACACGATGGCGCCCTCACCCACGGTCCGCATCAGGATGGCGCCTATCTGCTTCACTGTCCCGGCGTGCCGACTTCCTATCGGTGCCATCTCGGCAATCTCTCCCTCGATCAGCTCGACCCGCTCGTCCGCCCGCAGGATCCCTGCCTCGCCCATACGCAGGAACTCCTCCACCGTGTAGCGGTGGCGGCGGATCAGGTCTTCGGCGCGAGTGGCCATCTCGGTCATTCCCTATGGCTTCTGAGCTCGGTGCCACACTCCGCGCGGGGCACTTCGCCCGCCCCGCTCACCACGGCCCGCCGAGGCTCGCGAGGTACTGGTCCCGCAGGTCGACCAGGATCGCCTCGCCCGCCGCGTCGACCCGCAGTTCCCCGTAGCGGGCCGCGGCGTAGCGCTGGGCGTTGGCCTCGCGGAGCTGGAAGCCGTTGGCCCCGATCGTCGGCTCGCCGATGCGCACCCGGAATCGCACCGCCATCTCGTCCACGGTGAGCGGCGTGCCGTCGTCGAAGCGCACGAAGCTCGCAATCTGGTAGGGGTCGAGGTCCAGCACCAGACGACCTTCGCCGTTCACCCCAACGAGATTACCCCTGCCGAACGCCTCGTCCACGACGCGGAAGCGGAGCGCGAGGAAGTCCCCCTCCTTCAGGTCCCGGGTATCCACCGGCGCAAGCTCCAACAGCACCAGCTCTCCGGCCCGGAGATGCCGCTCGCGCTGGTAGACCGTGTAGTTGACGGCGCCCAGGACGAGCAGGCCGACGAGAACGGCAACCCAGCGGCCCATGGCGTTGGGGCCCAGGGCGCTGCGGCTCAGGGCGCTGCGGCCCAGGACGCTGCGACCCAGGGCGTTGGGACCCATGGCGTTCGAGCCCATGGCGTTACCCGCAGTCCTCTTCGAGCCCACAGGTGCAGAGCTCACGCTGGGCCAGGGCGACCAGGAGCAGTGCGCCGCCGGTGATCATCATCAGGAGCGCCTTGTCGAGCAGCGGCGCCTCGAGCGCGTAGTAGTAGCGGGTCAGGTACGCCACCAGCGCGAAGACGGCGAGCGCCGTGAGCTGCCGGGAACCGGCGGAGAAGCCCGCGAGGAGCGCCACCATCGCCGGGGAGAAACCCGGGGCCTTGAGGCTCGTGATGGCGAGGATGCTCGCGCCGGCGAGCGCGACCGCCCCCGGGCGGGTGGAGAGCGAGTGGCCCTCGCGCCTCAGGAGCCGCCAGACCACCGCGACCAGGACCACGACGAGCAGTACCGAGCCCGCCCACTCGACCCAGACCCCGAGCGAGTCACCGCCAGGCCAGCCGAGGAGCACCGTGAGGTCGCACACCCGTCGTCCGCAGATGGGGAACTGCAGGGTCGCGAGCGCGAGCCCCCAGGCCGCCGCGTGGGCCCGCTCGCCGTAGTGGGCGAGCTCGGGCTCCTCGAGCCACATCCAGGCGAGGGCCGCCGTCAGCAGCCCCGGCCCCAGGGGCCCGAGCCCCAACTGCAACAGTGCGTGCCAGGCGAAGAACGCCGCCGCCCAGGCGTTCCAGACCCGGTGCACATAGTTCGGCACCAGGATGAAGAGCCCGATCTCGACCGTGACCATCGCCACGGCCAGGAGCCCGAAGTGCTCCCCGAGGAGCTGCCAGAAGCCGTAGCCGAGGAGCGACTGGCCGGCGAGGCTGACTGCGAACCCGAGCTGGCCCGCGAAGTCGCTCTCCGGATAGCGCCGGAAGCCGATGGCCGCGCCCACGCAGGCCGCCGCGCCCACGAGGAACGCCCCCACCGCGTCGGTGAAGAGGAAGGAGAAGGTGTTCCCGAGGAAGGCGAGCAGGAAGAGCGCCCCGAGCCAGCCGGTGACCCCCTGGAGCAGGCGCACGTACCAGGGCACGCGGGGGCGGTGCGGCGGCACCTCGCCGGTGACGATCCCGGCCGCCGCGATCCGCGACCAGACTTCGGCGCGGGTGGGTGCGCTCACTGGGGCTCCTCCTCCGAGGGCTCCTCTGCCGAGACCGCGCGCAGCCAGCGCGCGCCGGCCGCCGAGACGCCGATCACCACCAGGCTGACGATCAGAAGGGCGTTCGACTCGGGGATGTCGGCGCGCCAGATGAGGAAGGTTGCGGCGACCAGGACAATCGAGGACACCGCCGTCGCCAGCAGGAACACGTCATGGATGACGCGCCGGTACACGGCGTAGACGGCCCCGAGCCACAGGATCCAGGCCGGCACCCCCCAGCCCGATCCCCCCGCGGGGTCGACGATGCTCCAGAGCGCGAGCCCCGTGACCAGCCCCCCCGACACGACTCCCACGAGGCGCGGGCCCCAGCGCCCGGCGGCCCCGACCCAGGCCAGCACCTCCCAGAGCACCAGGACGGCGGTGTTCAGGGCGACGAGCGCCCAGAGCAGCCCCTCCACGCCCAGGGGGACGCCGAAGAGCCCGCCGAAGGCCCTGAAGTAGGCGAGGAAGGCCCCGTTCGCGACGGCCAGCAGGAGCAGCCACAGGGTCGGCATCCCGCCGACGGCGGCGAGCGGCACGAGCGCGAGGCCCCAGGCGACGAACAGTCCGTGGCTGTCGGCGCCGGTCGGGTAGGTTTGACCGACGAGTGCGAGCAGCGCCCCCACCAGCACCGCCGCCCCGAGGAGCGCGAGCTTACCCTCGATCCGCGCGAGCCCGAACCAACCGATCACCCCCAGCACCGCGGCGAACAGTCCCTCGACCACCGCGAGGCGCGCGAAGCGCCCCAGGATCTGCCAGTTGTACACGAGGAGCAGGACCACCCCGGCCGCGACCAGGGCGGTGCCGAGCCAGATGAGGAAGCGGGCGACGAACTGCCGCCACTGGGGGCCGGTCGGCAGCGCCCCGGCCGTGCGCAGCGCGCGCCGGGCGTCCTGGGGCGCGATGCGTCCCTCCTCCGTCCAGCCCAGGATGTACCGGCGCGTCCCCATGACTCACCCGGGAGCGGATCGAGCGCTTTTCACCCCACCGGGCGAAGCTTCTGGGTGTCGCCGAGGCGCGCAGGCTCGCGCTCTTCGTCCTGCGGGGCAGTGAACAGACCCGTCGCCACGCGGTCGCGAACCACCTCTTCGACAGTGGCACGGTCGACCTGGGTCTGACCGCTGGCGTACGCGTACACCAATGCCATGTCGCAGATGGTGTTGACGACCCGCGGCACACCCCGGCTGGCCCGGTGGACCCACTCCAGCGCGTCGCTGTCGAAGAGCCGCGGATTGCCGCCAGCGACCTTCAGCCGGTGGCGCACGTAGGCCACGGTCTCCTCGAGAGAGAGCGCCTCGAGATAATAGGCCACCGAGACCCGCTGCGCGAACTGCTCGAGACCGGGTCGGCGGAGCAACATGCGCAGCTCCGGCTGACCCACCAGGACGAGTTGGAGCACCAGGCTCTTGTCGGCGTTGATGTTGGAGAGCATGCGCAGCTCCTCCAACGTCTCGGGCGCCAGGTTCTGCGCCTCGTCGATGATGAGCACGGTGCGCCGGCGCTTCGAATACTCGCTGATCAGGAATTCCGTGAAGCGGTGGTGACGCGCGACCTTGTCGAGCCCCTGGTGCGGGATGCCGAAGGCGAGCAGGACCCACTCGAGGAGCTCCCCGAAGGAGCTGTGCGTGTTGGAGATGAGGCCGACGGTGACGTCCGACTCGAGTTGGTCGAGCAGGTGGCGGATGAGGGTGGTCTTCCCGGAGCCGATCTCGCCCGCGATGACCGTGAAGCCCGCCTGGCTGCGCACGCCGTACTGGAGCATGGCGAGGGCCATGCTGTGCCGGCGCCCGAGGTAGAGGAAGCCCGGGTCGGGGAGCAGCGAGAAGGGTTTCTCGCGAAAGCCGAAGTGCGTCTCGTACATCGCGTTCGTCAGTAATAGTACCCGGCGACGGACTCCTCGGACTTGTTCAGGACGGTGCCGAGCAGCTCGGTGTTGCGCAGGTAACCAACCGCGCGAGTGAGTTCGTCACGAGTGGTCTTGCCCTCCTCCACCACCAGCAGCGCGGCGTCCACGTGCGGGGCGAAGGCGACCGCGTCGTCGGCCGAGAGCAGCGGCGGCAGGTCGAACAGCACGATCCGGTTCGCGTAGCGGTGCTTGAGGTCCTGCACCAGGGCGAGCATCGCGGGCGAGGACAGCACTTCGGAGGAATGGGCCAGGGGCTCACGCCCCGGCAGCACGACCAGGCGATCGATCCCGGGGTGGATGAGCACCTCCGAGACCGGGACTCCTTGCAGGACGATGTCCGCCACCCCCCTCTCCGGCTGGAAGCCGAAACACTCGTGCACCGAGGGGTTGCGCAGATCGAGGTCCACCAGCAGCACGGTGTGGTTGACCTCGCGGGCAAGGCTGATCGCGAGGTTGACCGCGGTGAGCGTCTTGCCCTCCCCCGGCCCCGCGCTGGTGACGGCGAGCGCCCGCCAGCCCTTCTCCTTCATGCGCTGCAGGACCTGCGTGCGCAGCATCTTGTACGCCGCGAGCACGGAGGGCTCCTCGATGCCGCCGAGGATCCGGTTGGCCCTCAGGATGGCGAGGGGCGGCTGGAAGGTGCGGGTCTCGGTGTAGGTGACCTTGACGGGCTCGGCGCCTGCTGGGGCGCGCCGCGCGGTCCCCGCACCGGACAGCGGCATTCCCGCAGGGGGCATCCCCGGCGACGGTGCCTCGCCGCGCTCCAGGCGGGCTCTCTCGAGGGCTTGCTTGATTCGTTCCATGGTCTCTCGGACTCGCTCGATTCAGGCACGCTACCGCCAGGACCGCGCGGCGGGATGCCGGCGAACCGTCAACCGCCCGCATGGGGTGGGTCCGAGCTCCCCCACCCGCCGCCGTGGCCCCCTACAACCCCATCCGCCGCATGGCCACGTACCACGCCACGTCGAGCGGCATCACGAACAGGTGCACGAACAACGCCGCCGCGGCGAGGAGCACGAGCAGACCCAGAACCCACCACACCGGGCGGCGATTCCTGCGCCGGCGCTCCCGGTCGGTCTCGATGCGCGGGATGCTCGCGAGCGGCGGTGCGCCCAGCAACTCCGCCACCGCGGCTCGGCCCCTCACGGTGGTGTCGAGGCTCTCCGAGACCGCCGCGCTGCCGATGCCGCCCGCAAAAGAGAACACCAGGCCGAGGAAGGCGATGGCCAGCCGGTTCGGCTTCACCGGCTCCTCGGGCAGCAGGGGCGGCTCGATGAGCGTGAAGCGCTCGCCCTTGCGCTCGGTCTCGAGCGACTCCGCGAGTTGGGCCTGCATCTCCTTCGCCTTGATCTCCTGGTACTTCGCCACCGCGTTCTCGTAGTCCCGGGTGAGCGCCCGGTACTCACGCTCGACCTGGGGGCCCTGCGTGAGGCGATTCTCGTACTCGGCGAGCTTCTGCTTCAGCTCCTCGCGCTTGCTGCGCTGGGTCTTCAGCTCGGTGTCCGCGGCGTTGACCTGGGCCTGCAACTGCACGTAGGCCGGGTTGTCGGGCGGCGCGCTCGAGCGCACGCTGCCACGCCGGACACCCGCCTGGGCCAGCTCTCTTTCCAGGCTCGCGACACTGCGCTGGGCGCGCCGCACGTCGGGGTGCTCCGGGCCGTACTTCTGCCCCGCCGCGGCCAGCTCTGCCCGGGCCCCGTCGAGCCGGCGCTGCAGGTCCGAGGAGGCGTCCGCGCCGCCGACCTGGGCCTGGAGGGCACGCATCTCCTTGCGGGTCTTGACCACGTCGGGATGATCGGGGCCGTAGAGCGCGCTGAGGCTCGCGTACTGGCTCTGCAGGACCTTCAGGCGGTCCGCGGGCCCCAGGATCCGCTCGCCGGTCTCCGCGACCAGCTTCTCCATGGGGTTGACCTGGGCGAGCTGGGCCTGGAGCAGGATCTTGCGCTCCTCGAGGGAGCTGATCTGGCGCTCCACCTCGAGGATCTCGCGGTCGGTGCGGTCCATCATCTGCAGGTTGAGCTGGGCGAGCTCGGGCAGGAGACCCGCGTTCTTCTCCTTGAACTCCGCGAGCTTCTTCTCGAGCTCCGCGATCTGCTCCGACAGGCGCTTGCCCTCCTCGGCGAGGAACTTCGCGGCGTCCGAGGCGAGCTGGGCGCGGGTCTTCAGGTTCTCGTTCAGGTACAGCGACACCAGCTCGTTCGAGACCCGCTGGGCCAGCTGGGGAGACCGGCTCTCGTAGGAGACCGTGAACGCGATCGAGGCCTGGGTGGGGCGCCCCGTGCGCGGGTCGACGACCTCCGCGCTCACCATATCGACCTTGATGTCCCCGCGCATGTCCTCGACCACGACCTCCGCGGGCTCGCGCTTGCGCTCGTCGGGGTACAGGCCGTACTTGTCGATGATGCCGAGCAGGTTGGCGCTGGTCATCACCCGCTGGCCGATGACCTGGATGCGCTCGTCCGCGTAGCTGGTGACGGTGGACCGCACCAGTTCCACCGGGATCTCCTGCTGCTCGATCAGGATGGTGCCGGTCGACCGGTACACCGGCGGCAGCCCGAACGCGACGGCAAGGCTCGCCGCCAGGATGAGGAGCCCCGCCCACAGCATCTGCGACTTGCGGCGGCCTACGACGCTCAGATAGTCGTGCAGGGTCTTGACGTCTTGGTCCATGGTTCTGTCGGTGCGGCGATGCGGGCACGGCCGGTGCCGTACGCTGGGTTCTCGGCCGGAGGGGCCGGGAGCTTGAGGGAAGACTCTACCGGGACACCGCCCACTTGTCGCCCTGGTAGCCGATGCTGAGCCAGAAGGCGTTGGAGTTGGCGCCGTCGTCCGCGTACTCGTATTTTTCGTAACGGAACTGGTACTGCCCGGACAGCGTCCAGAACGGCGTCAGGCGGTAGCTGACGCCGGCTTCGAGGCGAGCGTACTTGCGGTCCGAGTAGTCCACGCTGCTCTTGAGACCGTCCTCCCGGAACCCGACGAGCCGCAGCCGGCCCGAGGTGCGGGGGGCAAGCTCCCGGGTGAGGCCACCGCTCACCTCGTCCCTGCGTACCAGCACGCCGTCGCCCGTCGGGCTGAGGGTCCGCGAGGCGGCGAGGTCCCACGTCATCCGCTCGAGCTTCTCGCTCAGGCTCAAGTTGAGGAGCTGGCCCCAGTCCGTGCTGTCCTCGACGAGCTCCACGCTGCCGAGACCCCATGGCAACCGGGCCTTCTCGGCGCTCAGCTCGGAGCGCACCACACCCGCGGCGACCCGGCCCTTCAGGGTCTCGGTGAGCGCACGCTCGTAGCCCGCCTGGGCGCCGATGCTGTCGGTCGTGGCGTCCACGTCGCCCCGCACCGGGACCAGCAGCGAGCCGCCACCGAAGGGGACCCGCAGGGTGGTCCCCGATTCGAGCATCGTGCGGTCGTACCGGGACAGGTAGACGATGGCGCTCACCGTATCCCGCTCGCTGAGCGCGTGGCCGAGGGAGAGGTTGGCGGTGTAGAACTGGTAGTCGTGGTAGCCCGGCCCCTGGTAGTCGACATCGGAGGCGGTGAAGTCGATGCCGAGCGTGTTGCGCTCGCTCAGGACGTAGGAGAAGGACGGTGTGATGCTGAGGCTGTCGCGGTCGACCTTGCGGTCGCGCCGCTCGCGGCCACCCGTCTCCTCCACCACGTCCTCGGTGGAGAGGACCGTGGCGAAGCTGGCGCTCGCGCTCAGGCCGAACTTCGCGCGATCGGTGCTCGTCGTGCCGCTCAGGGTGTAGTACTGGTCGAGACTGTCGAGCTCCGGGTGGTCGGATCCGTATTCGTTGTGACGCAGCCGCGGGGTGAAGGTGAGCTGGCTCGCCCCGTCCGACCAGCCCAGGTCGACGGCGGCCTCGGTGACGACCCCCAGTGCGTCGTTGGTGTGGTCGCGCCACAACCGCGGGTTGTCGTCGTAGACCAGCCGCGAGCTGATCCGGGGCCGCGCCGACCACTCGTCGGCGAGCGCAGCCAGAGGCAGGAGAAGGATGACGGCAGCCGCCAACGCCCGGGTCGCTCTCGCTGCCGGGGGGGCACCCTGCGGTCGGGGCAGTGTCACGCCGTCCGCTCGAAGGTGAGGTGCGCCGGACCCGTCCGGCTAGGGCACCACCACGACATCGCCGGCCTGCAGCTGGATGTTCTGCTCCAGTCGCCGGCCCGCCTCCACCTCCGTGTAATCGAAGGGGATGGCGCTCTGGGAACCGTCGACCTCGCGGCGCAGGACCACGATGTCGTCGAGGTCGGCGAAGACCGTCGTCCCCCCCGCCATGCTGATGGCCTTCATGACGTCCACCGGACCGTTCATGATGTACTCGCCAGGCCGGTTGACCTTGCCGACGACGTTGACGTTGTTGCCGAGCACCTTCATCACCGAGACGGTCACCACCGGCTCGGGGATGTAGCGCTCGATTCGGGACTTGATCTCCTGCTCGATGTCCGCGACCGGCCGCCCCTGGGCGTGGACCTGGCCGGCCAGTGGGAACGAGAAGCCGCCGTCGGGCCGCACGAGGAGCTCCCGGGTCAGCTCGGGCTCCTTCCAGACCGAGACCTGGAGGATGTCACCGGGGCGCACCAGGTACTCGCTGGCGACCGCCGTCTCCTGGGCCTGCGCCGCGGGGGTCCCGAGCAGGGCCACCGTCAGCCCGGCGAGCACCACGGGTGCGCCGACCAGGTACCGCCCCCACGCCATCACCCGCACCAGAACGCCGGCAACCGCCTCACCGGTCCGCTGCCAGGTCACCGCTCGCATCGCCGTCGCGTCCATCGCTGCCTCGCTTGCCCCACCGCCTGACTTGCCACAGTTTAGCAACAGATGCGTCTAATTGCGTGCGTCGGCTCCGGTTCTTGAGGCCAGGCATCCATTCTGCGGCCGGGAGCGATGCCTGCCACAAAAACAAAACCCCGCCGAAGCGGGGTCTCAAGGGCTCCTCACAGGCCGGTCGGGGTCCTGGCGCCTCCCCTCCCGTCCCGGGCCCCTTCCCGGGGACCGGTTGGTATCTGGCTCCTCATCCGATGCGCCGGCCGACCTGCCCTCCGGTCGGTGCGGCCAAGCCCCCTAAAGGGGCATACCCCATGAGAGGGTGATGATCGTCAGCCTTCACTCCCGACGCGGTTCCGACGCCGACTCAGGAGCCCGACGCCGAACAGGGCCGAGCCCAGCAGCCACAGCGACGGCGGGAGCGGGACCGCTGCAATCTCGGCAAGCTGGGCGATGATGAACGCCGAATCCTTGGTGATGCTGGCATTTCCACCCGGCACGTCCACCGCCACGAGGCTGTTCGTGACCTGGATGGATACGGGTCCCTGCTCACCCTCCGTCACCGGGGCGTAGACAGGAATGGCAAAGCCGCCGAGGCTCCAGGTCTGGGTGCTCGGCAGGGGGGACGAGGGCAGGATCGTCGACGCGAGACTGTAGGACACTCCATCCACGACAATGGAGCCGGTCGCAAGCGCCACAGCGCCGCCGGTGTTGCTGCCAAGGCCAGACTCGCTGTACTCGACGTGCGTGATGTAGAAACCGGCCGGCGCCTTCGCGTAGAAGGAGAACGTGTCGAAGGCATTGATCACGGCAGCGCCGTCGGCCGTGAAGTTGCTCAGCCCGATGACCAGCTTGTTGCCGTCGGCGTAGGTGCCGCCCGGCTCGAAAAACCCGTCGGTCGAGGAACTGTAACCCGAGTACTCCACGTACTTCACGAAATCCGCGCGGGCCGGGCCGAACGCCACCAGCAGACCAGCCAGCAAACCTGTGAGAACACCCGCCTTTTTCATGCCACTCACTCCCATCGAGCCTATGCTTCCCTGCCACCGCCACTTCAACCGCAGGAGCGGGGCCATTCTCTGGTCTCGTGACCGGAGGATCAAATCTTCTGTGAAACCCGTCACACCTGCTTGCGGAAAGAAGCTGCAAATTCTGCACCAGGCGAGAGATTTCCTGGGGTTACAGGAGATATCGGGCAGCCCCCGTCAAGACTGCCGACGGAGGTTCAGGGCCCAAAGCTCGGAAGAAGGTTCCGAACAGGCCTGCAACCCATTGGAAGGCATGAGAAACGTCACGAAAGAAGGGGTCGTCGGCAGGCTGTAAAGCCCGCCGACAACCCTCCGTCTCGTCCTCTATGACGCCGCGGGCTCAGCGCAAGCCGGCGGGACGTCGACGGTCCTGTCCGCCGCCTTGCGGTCGCGCATGTCGCCGCACTCCACCGCGACGGCGATCTTCATCATCACCGTCACGAGCAGCAGCCCCACGGCCCAGACCATGAGCGCCACGCTTACCTCGAGGAAGTTCGGCAGGTACTCGTAGACCTCCCCCATGGTGGTGGGCACGAAGCCGGGGATGACGAGGCCCATCCCCTTTTCGATCCAGACCCCCGCCGCGGTCAGCACGCAGGCGAGCAGCAGCAGGATCGGCTGCCGGCGAAGCGGGTGGACCATCAGGATGAAGACCGCCACCGCGAGCATCCCGATGCCCGTCCAGATCCAGGGCACCAGCACGCCGTGCCCGTGCAGGCCGAGGAACAGGTAGCGCGCGGACGCCGCGTGGTGCCCCTCGTTGTAGAACTCGGTGAAGAGCTCCGCGCCCACGAAGAAGAGCGTGATCTGGAGCGCCACCGTCATCACCACCGAGAGCATGTCGATCACGCTCTGCTGCACGGGGTAGCGCGTCGTCTTGCGCACGATGGTGAGGGCGATGATGCTGAGCGCGGGTCCCGAGGCGAACGCAGAGGCGATGAACCGCGGCGCGAGCAGCGGGTTCGACCAGAACGGCCGGCCGCTGTTCGCGGAGAACAGGAAGGCCGTCACGGTGTGGATGGAGATCGCCCAGAACATCGCCAGCAGCACGAAGGGGAAGTAATAGCGCAGCACCGGCTGGCGGCCGCGGTAGTGGCTGTAGACGATGTAGAACGAGATCCCGAGGTTCAGCAGCAGGTAGCCCGAGAGCACCACCACGTCCCAGGCCAGCATCGAGGTCGGGAAGTTGAAGATGCCAACCCCCGGCAGCAGATGCCAGATGCGGTCCGGCCGCCCCAGATCGACCACCACGAACAGGATCGCCATGATCACCGCGGCGACCGCCATGGTGTCGCCGAGCAGCACCACGTCCTTCACGTCCTGGCGATGGAAGATGTAGGCGGGAATGACGAGCAGCACGGCCGCCGCGGCGACCCCCACCAGGTAGGTGAAGTTCGCGATGTAGAAGCCCCAGGAGACCTGGCTGCTCATGTTCGTGGCGATGAGCCCCTCGGACAGCTGGTGCGAATAGGCCCACAGCCCGTTCGCGATCACCAGCACCAGGAATCCCAGCCACGCCCAGTAGGTCGGCGAGCCCCGGAAGGCATGCCGCACTCCATTGGAAAGGAATCGAAACAGGGCCACGCCTCACCCCTCCTCAGACGTCCCGGTAGTACCAGAATTTCGGCTCGGTCCCCACGTCCTCCTTCAGCCGGAAGACGACCTTGTGCTCGAGCACGTAGCGGATCTCGCTCTCCGGATCGAGCAGGTTCCCGAACACCCGTGCCCCGGTCGGGCAGGCCTCCTGACAGGCGGGCAGCTTGCCGACGCGCGTGCGCTGCAGGCAGAAGTGGCACTTCTCGACCGATCCGGCCTGCCGCGGGCGGTTGCCGAGGTAGTGGGTCTTGGGGTTGATGCGCTCGGCCGGCAGGTCCGGCGCGCCCCAGTTGAACACGCGGGCCTGGTAAGGGCAGGCCGCCATGCAGTACCGGCAACCGATGCACCAGTCGTAGTCGACCACCACGACGCCGTCGGGCTCCTTCCAGGTCGCGCCGACCGGGCAGGCCTTCACGCACGGGGGGTTGTCGCACTGCTGGCACTGCACCGGGACGTAGTGCTTGCCCTCGACCGGGACCTGGTCGCCCGGGTAGTAGTGCTCGGCCTGCTCGAAGTTCAGGCTGCCCTGGTCGAGCTGCAGCACCCGGATGTACTGCATGTCGAGGCTCTGGTTGTTCTCCTCGCCGCAGGCGCGAACGCAGTCCCGGTATCCGCGGCACTTGGAGACGTTGATCGCGTACCCGAAGACGACCCCGGGCAGCGGCGGCTCGTTGCCGACGGTGATGTCCACGCCGTACAGGCGCTTCGCCCGGCGCTCGATGCGCCCGATCGCCTCCTTCACCTCTTCCGGCGTCATGCGCCGGTAGTTGTCCTGGAAGAACTCCCCCAGGGCGTCCTCGAGGGTCTTGCCGCCCCAGGCCCCCTCGCTCGCCGGGGCCGCCGCGGCTGCGGCTGCCACGGTACCGACCCGCTGCAGGAAGCGCCGGCGGGCGCGGTCGGGTGCGTCGTCGTGCTGGTCGTGGTCGCTCATGGCCAACGTTGTCCGTGTACGTGTTCGATCCGGATGTTTGGGTGCCGCCGAGTTACCCGGTCACTTGGTCACCGGGCCCTGGGCCCCGTGGCGCTCCCACACCGGCAACGGCTCGTGGGGATTGGTGTCCTGGCGAGGGAGGCCCCGGCGCACCGGCGGAGGCTCCTCGGCCTTGCGCGGGTCCATCTTCGGGCGGTGCTGGAAGTGGCAGACGGTGCAACTGAGCAGCGTGCGGTCTCCCTCCCAGCCCCCCACGCGCTTGCCGTGGGCGCCGTGGGTCCAGTCCCGGGCTTCCTGGGCGTGGCACTGGGAACAGATGACGTAGGCGTCGTCGAACCCGAGCCGCTCGCTCTCCATCGTCTTCAGGCCGCCCGTGCCCTTCACGCGATGGCAGGTGAAGCACCAGAACTCGCCGCGGCCGTGCAGCCCGTGCTCGAGCTTGAAGTCGTCGTGGGGCCGCTGCAGGTCCCGCGGCTTGAAGTCCGACAGCGTCTCGTCGTGGCAATCCCCGCAGGGGTGCATGTCCGAGTCCTTCTTCCGGGTGACGACCCGGAACAGCGGGGCTTCCTCGAACGGCGCCTGGCCGTCCACTGTCTTGGCGGGGTTCGCCTCCGGGTGGACCGTCTCCAGGGTGCGGGGCGCCGGTCGGGCGACCGCGGGCTTGTCGCTCACCTCGTCGCTCGCCCCGTCACCCACCGCTGCGAGGGGCAGCAGGGCCACCAGGCAGGCTCCGCTCCACAGGGCGCGCGACCGAAGCCATGTTCCAAGCGAGACCATCGTCAATCCTCCTGACCACCGATACCGTGGGGCTCGACCGACCGCTGCGGCCTCTCACGGGGCGGGCGTGCTGGCGCCCCGCCCGCCCCGGGAACCGCGTTTCGCCGCCGGGGTCCTCAGCTTTCGAAGCGTTCCTCGGCCGAGGCCGCGACCCTTGCCTTCTTCACTTCTTCCGGCAGCTTGTCCCCGAACATCTCGAGCACCGGCGGCGTCAGCAGGTGGTAGAGCAGCTCGGTGCGCACGATGCCGACGCCCGCGGCGGTGAAGCTGTACTCGAGCGCGCGGGTCTCGTCCGGCTGCAGGCGCGAGTCGTTCAGGATCTCGGTGGCCTCGGGTGGCATCACCGGCTTGCCGTCCTTGCCGAGGGCGAGGAGGAGGAAGGCCTTGGGGTCGTCCTTGGAGGGGTGCTTCTCGTAGTTCTGCCACAGCAGCTTCCCGTCCTTGTCGTACGCGGCCACCCGCACGATGGCGTTGCGGAACGGCGCGCCGGTCGGGTAGGCGTGCGGCAGGCGGTTACGCAGCGTGATGTCGACCTTGAAATTGTCCCCCTCGCGCTTCACGTCCATGCTCAACGCGACACCCTGGGTGATCATCTTGTCGTGGTGCCCACCGGCCATGGTGTGGTCGAACACCTTGACCTTCTCGCCGTCCTTGTTCACCACCTCGGTCGGCGCCATGTGGCAGGCCTGGCAGTTGATGAAGGCCTTGCCCTTCTCGTACTCGGGGCCGGTCATGCAGAGGGGCACTTCCTTCGGGTTGTTGCGCTGGTCGTGGCATCCCATGCAGAGGTCGTTGCTCTTGAAGAGCGACGCCTTGCTGCCCTTGATGGGCTGGGGGTGGTTGACCGGAATCGGCCACGTAGACCCTTTGGGCACCCGCTTCTTGGTGTAGGAGATGCCGGAGGGCCCGTAGAGCTGCTCGGTGTCGACCTGATAGGCCAGCTGGCCGAGCTGGTACTTGCCGTCCGGCTTCTTGATGCCCTTGAAGTGGGCGAAGGAGTGGCACACCACGCACCCGACGCCGTTGCTGTAGGCCTCTTTCTCGTCAAGCTTGGTCTTCTTCTCCATCGCCGCGACCGGCGCGTGGCACTGCAGGCAGACCGGATAGGTCTGAGACTTCTTGTGCTTGACGCCCTCCTCCGTCGGCGAGCCGACCTCCATCTGGTACATCGCCTCGTGGATGGGGTCCTTCAGCGCCGTGCTCTTCGCGTGCATCGAGGACTTCCACTGGTTGTAGATTTCCTCGTGGCACTTCTTGCAAGCTTCCGGGCGATAATACTGAACGGTCCTTCCCTGGAACGGCTCTTCGGCCTCGTCGTCCGCCGTCGTACGGGCGGCGTACGCCGAATGCGCCGGGAAACCTCCGATCAGCACGAGAGCGAGGGTCAGGACGAGTGAGCGGCTGCGCACGACGACCTCCATCCGATTCATCCAGGTTATTGTTGAAGAAAATCACCCCAAAGACGGTGAGGGAATCATGAGTGACGAACCGGAGTGCGTCCACCAGGTCCTTGACCAAGATGCAGGCCACTTGATCTGGCGCAAATCTGCGGGGAGGCGAAGCGCGGCTCCATTCGTGGCCCCGCTTGCGGGGAGCCCGGGCCGGTCGGACCGCCGCGCCGGCGGGAGCGTGCGCGCGCCGCTCCTGGCCCTCGCGCTCCTCACCCTGGCGCCCCTCGTGCTGACGCCCCTGGCCCTCACCGCCCTGCCCCTCACGGCCCTTCTCGGCCTCGAAGCGGTGGCCGCAGCCGCCGTCCCCGGATGCCTCGGCTGCCACCCCGTCCGCGACCAGGGCCACCCGGCGGGACATGCCTTCGCTGCGGGAGACTGCACCGCCTGCCACGCCGGCGACGCCGCGGCCGCGACACGGGAGCTCGCGCACGCCGGGCTCGTCGCCTTCCCGGGGAACCTGGAGAACGCGGAGCGGACCTGCGGGCGCTGTCACCCGGCAGAGCTGGCCGGTGTGCGCGCGAGTCCCATGGCGACCCTGCGCGGGATGGTGACGGGCAACCGGCAGGCCTTTGGCGAGGCCCCCGCAGGCGATCGGAAGTCCGCCCCGGCGGCGGCCGCGGGCGTCGCCAGCCTCGGCCAGTCACCGGCCGACTCGCTCTTTCGCAAGCTCTGCGCGAGTTGCCACATCGCGCACCCCAAGGCCCGGCACGCGCTCGACCCGGTGCGCGACCGCGGGGGCGGGTGCCTCGCCTGCCACCTGAACGACTACCCCGCGGGTGCGCACGCCGAGCTCTCCGCCCGGGTGCGGGACGAGCGCTGCTTCGGCTGTCACTCCCGCGCCACGCGCATGGCCCTCGCCTACTCCGGCCTCGCCGAGGTGGACGAGTCCGCGCTCGCACGGGTGGACCGGTCACGCCTGGGGCGGCTCCCCGACGGCCGACTGGTGGAGCGCGTCCCGGGCGACGCCCACCACCGGGCGGGAATGCGCTGCGTCGACTGTCACCGCGGGACCCAGGTGATGGGCCTGGCGGGGAAGGCCGGTCCCGTCTGCGAGGACTGCCACCGCGAGGGCGGAAAGGCGCGGATGCCCGCCCACCCATACGCGCGCGAGCACGCTCGCCTCACCTGCGAGGCCTGCCACAGCCAGTGGGCGCCCCAGTGCGAGGGCTGCCACGTGCGCTTCGAGCCGGGCGCCGAGCAGTGGGACCATCACGAGCGCCGGCTGACCCCCGGGCGCTGGCTCGCGGACCGCGGGAAGATGCAGCCCGTCGTGCCGAACCTCGGGGAGCGACCCGACGGGCGCATCGCACCCTTCGTCCCCGGCATGGCCATGAGCGCGGAGTTCCCGCCTCCCGCTGGCGGGCCCGCGGCGGTGCGGTCGTGGCGCGAGCTCGTGCCCATCAGCCCGCACACGGTGGGGCCGGCGCGGGCCTGCGGGAGCTGCCACGGCACGCCGCCCGCTCCCCCGCCCGCTACCCCGTCCGCTCCCCCGTCCGCTCCCCCGTCCGCTCCGTCGGCCGCTCCCCCGCCCGGCGAGGCCCCTGCCGAGCGCAACGGTCCCGAGCGCGTGCCCCTCACCCTGCGCGAGGGACTGCTGCACGTCCCGGTCCGGCTCGTGGGCTGCGTGCAGGACCCGGACCTCTCGTTGCTGCTCGACACCGGCTCGGCCGTCACCGTGCTCCCCCACCCGCACCTGCAGCGCATGTGCGGGCGCAACCGGGCGCTGCCCCTCGGGGAAGTGAACGTGGAGCTCATCCACGGTGGTGGCGCCGAGGCAAGGCACTACCTCCTCGAAGGACTGCGCATCGGTTCCTGCGTGTTGCCCGGCGTGCGGGCGCTCGCCTGTGCCTCCGCGGACAGCCACTGGAAGCCGGTGCTCGGGATGGACGTGCTCTCTCGCCTGCAGGACCTGCGCATCGAGGTCCGACCTGACGGCGGGGTGCTCGCCTTCGTCTGCCCACCCACGCCGACCGACCCCACCGCAAACTGCCTCCTCCCCTAGCGAACGAAATTTACATAGGCAATACACTTGGGTCATAGTTAGGGAGGCAATATCCCATAGGCAAACGCAGAACCAGAGGAGGATAGGAGCATGTCCCACAGGCGAATCACCTGCCTCGTCCTCGTCTTGACCGGCGGCCTCGCGCTGTCGGCCGGCGCTGGTGCGGACACCGTCAAGGGCCGCATCGACGACATCTCCAACAAGGGGTCCACCATCAAGCTGACCCCCGAAGGCCAGCCGCCGGTCACGGTTCTCTTCGGACCGGAGACGCAGTACGTGAACGCGGCCAGCGTGAAGGACCTCGGCTCGCCGGACCTGATCGAGGTCGAGTACGCCCCCGGCAAGCCCGCGACCAGGATCACCAAGGTGGTCTTCGGCCTGCCACCCGGAGCGGAGGTGAGCCTGCAGGAGCTCGAGGCGATTCGCGCGGGCAAGGAACCCTTCGTCCTCGTGGACGCCCGTCCCGAGAAGCAATATGTCACGGGGCACCTGCCGGGCAGCATCAACATCTTCCCGAAGGACTTGCCGAACCGCCTGAACGAGCTGCCGGCCGACAAGGGGGTGATGCTCATCTTCTACTGCGGCGGCCCGACCTGCCCGTACACGGGGCAGTCCATCGAGATCGCGGCCAAGGCCGGCCACACGAACCTGAAGGGTTTCCAGGCCGGAATTCCCGCCTGGAAGAAGGCCGGCAAGCCGGTCGTCGCCAGCCCCTCGTGGGTCGCCGCCGGTCTCGGCCCGAACACCGTGGTGATCGACGTGCGCGCGAAGGCCGAATCGGCCAAAGGTCATGTCAAAGGGGCCGTGGCGATGGAGGCTGCGGAGTTCCCTGCGATGACCCAGAAGTTCGTCGCCGAGAAGCAGGTGGCCCGGTTGCCGGGTGTCGCCGACATGGCGGCTCCCATCGTCGTGTACGGGGACACCGAGAACGGGCAGGACGTGCTCACGGCCTACGGGGAGCTGAAGAAGTACCAGTACAAGAACGCCGCCATCCTGAAGGGGGGTTACCCCGAATGGGTGAAGCAGGGCCTGCCGATCGAGGCGGGGGCGGCCACGACGCAGATCAGCTACGTGAAGAAGCTGAAGCCCGGCGCGGTGTCCCGGGACGAGTTCGCGAAGCTGGTCGAGAACCGGGGCGACACGATCCTGGTGGACGTGCGCGAGGACAAGGAGGTGGCAGGCGGCAAATTGCCGGGAGCGCTGCACATCCCCATCGACCGCCTTCAGGCCGACCCGTCCGTCCTGGCGAAGGACAAGCCCGTCATCACCTACTGCAGCAACGGCATTCGCTCGGAGATGGCGTACGACTTCCTGAAGAAGAACGGCTTCGAGAAGGTCCGCTTCCTGAACGAGTCACTGGTGATCAAGGGCGATGGCAGCTACGTCCTCGAGTGAACGATATTAATCTTAGTTAAAACAACCAGATACTCATCGCGGACGGTCGTCGTCAGGGCCTATACTCAGGGGGGCCTTCGGGCCCCCCGGGTTGGTGGTGTTGCCCCGCGCAGCGTGCCCCACCGGGAACTCAGCCACCTGCGAGGTATCCGCTCATGTCGATCCCGCGCCCGACGCCCCTCTCCGCCCTGCTCGCCGCCCTGCTCGCCCTGGTCCCGACCGCCCGGGCCGACACCGTGGAGGGCCGCATCGAAGACATCTCGAACAAGGCCAACACCATCCAGGTCGAGGTGAGCGGAAAGTCCCAGGTCGTGCTCTTCGGTCCGCAGACCGAGTTCGTCAACGCGGCGGGCATCAAGGAGCTCGGCACCCCGGACCTGATCAAGGTCGAGCACACGCCCGGTCAGCCGGCCACCCGGATCACCAAGGTGGTGTTCGCCCTTCCGCCCGGGGCCGAGATCAGCATGGAGGAGCTCGAGCGGATCCGCGCCGGCAAGGACCCGTTCCTGCTAGTCGACGCCCGCCCGAAGGGACCGTACCTCGAAGGGCACATCCCGGGCGCCATCCAGATCTTCTGGAAGGACCTGCCGAACAACCTGGACAAGCTGCCCACCGACAAGGGCACGATGGTCATCTTCTATTGTGGTGGTCCCACCTGTCCCTACACGGGCAGCTCCATCGAGATCGCCACCAAGGCCGGCCACACCAACCTGAAGGGCTTCCAGGCCGGCATTCCCGCGTGGAAGAAGGCCGGCAAGCCGGTGACCTCGGTACCCGAGTGGGTCGCGGCCCACCTCGACCCGCATCACGTCGTCATCGACGTGCGCCCGAAGGCGGAGGTGGCCGCAGGGCACCTGCCGGGGGCGGTGTCGATCGAGTCCGCGGCGTTCCCCGCGATGACCCAGAAATTCATCGCCGAGAAGGCACCGGCGAGGCTCCCGGGCGTGGCCGACATGGGGGCGCCCATCGTGGTCTATGGCAACACGGACAACGGCGAGGACGTCCTCACCGCGTTCGCGGAGCTGAAGAAGTACCGCTACAAGAACGCCACGATCCTCGGGGGCGGCTACCAGGCGTGGGTGAAGGAGGGCCGGCCGACGGTCACCGGCGAAGCCCCGACCCAGATCGCCTACACGAAGAAGCCGAAGGAAGGCTCGCTGTCGACCGAGGAGTTCGCGAAAGTGGTCGCCGCGCCCGGCAACGCGCTGCTGCTGGACGTGCGCGACGCCAAGGAGGCCGCGATGGGTGTGCTGAAGGGCTCGACGCACCTGCCCCTCGACAAGCTGCAGGCGGATCCCTCGTCGCTGCCGAAGGACCGTCCCATCGTCGCCTATTGCACCAACGGATCCCGCTCCGAGATGGCGTACCAGTTCCTGAAGAAGCTCGGCTACGACCAGGTGCGCTTCCTGAACGACGCGCTCACCATCAAGGGCGACGGCAGCTACGTCTTCGAGTGAGGGGCGAGCGACGGACTGGCGAAGATGTGCAACACTTGGGGTGTCCCCTTGCGGGGCACCCCATCGATCTCCGACCTTTTTCGAGAGCCCGAAGAACTTGAAACGGCGTGACTTCATCCGGATATCCGGCGCCGCCGGACTCGGTGCCGCCACGGGGGCGCTCCCCGGCTGCGGGGTCGAGCCCCGCGTGCCCCGGGACTCGGAGGCGGTGGTCACCCCGACCGTCTGCGAGGTGTGCTTCTGGAGGTGCGCGGGCTACGCCCACGTGCACGACGGGCGGCCCTGGAAGGTCAGCGGCCACCCGGACGACCCGCACTCGGGCGGGCGCTTGTGTACCCGGGGCACCGCCGGACCGGGGGCTTGGGACGACCCGAGCCGGCTGCGCCAGCCGCTGCTGCGCGAAGGGAAGCCCGGGCAGCAGCGCTTCCGGCCCGTCTCCTGGGACGAAGCGCTCGGTTACATCGCCGAGCGCCTGCAGCGGATCGCGAGGGAGCACGGCCCCGAGCGGGTCGCGCTCTTCAGCCACGGCTCCGGCGGGGCCTTCTTCCGACACCTGCTGCGGGCCTATGGCGCGGACACCTACGCCGCGCCCTCCTTCGCCCAGTGTCGGGGTCCGCGCGACGTCGGCTTCCGGCTGACCTTCGGGGAGCTGCTCGGCTCCCCCGAGCGCACCGACATGGCACGCTCGCGCTGCATCGTGCTGATCGGCTCGCACCTCGGGGAGAACCTGCACAACGGGCAGGTGCAGGACTTCATCGGGGCGATCGAGGCCGGTGCCAGCGTCATCACGGTCGACCCGAGGTTCTCGGTCGCCGCCGCGAAGTCCCGGTACTGGCTGCCGATCCGCCCGGGCACCGATCTGGCGCTCCTGCTCGCCTGGACGCACGTCATCGTGGGCGAGGGGCTCTACGACCGCGACTACGTCCAGCGCTACTGCCACGGCCTCGCCGAGCTGACCCGGCACGTCGAGCCGTTCACCCCCGAGTGGGCCTGGCTCGAGACGGGCATCGACCCGCAGGTGATCCGCGAGACCGCCCGCGAGATGGCGCGGCACGCCCCCGCGACCCTGGTGCACCCGGGCCGCCACGTCACGTGGTACGGGGACGACACCCAGCGCAGCCGGGCCATCGCCATCCTGAACGCGCTTCTCGGGTCCTGGGGCCGGCCGGGCGGCTTCTACGCGCCGGAGAAGGTGAGCCTGCCGGAATACCCGACGCCGCCCTACCCCAAGTCGAAGGCGGCGGACCTCCAGGCCCGGCGCGGGGGGTTCCCGTTCGCCGACGCCGACGTCACCAACGCCGTCATCGACGCCTCGGTGGGTGAGCGGCCTTACTATCGGGGCTGGATCGTCTACGGCACGAACCTTCCACTCAGCATCCCCGCGGTCACCGGCAAGCTCGAGGAGGCCTCGCAGAAACTGGACCTCTTCGTCGTCGTGGACGTGCAGCCCGCCGAGGTGACGGGGTACGCGGACGTCGTCCTGCCCGAGTGCACCTACCTGGAGCGCTACGACGAGCTGCGCAACGCCCCCGAGCGCGAGCCCTCCCTCGCCCTGCGCATGCCTGCGCTAGCCCCCCGCTACGAGACGAAGCCGGCCTGGTGGATCGCGCGCGAGCTGGGCCACCGCCTGGGGCTCGGCGCCTGGTTCCCGTGGCAAGACTACGCGGAGGTGCTGGACTGGCAGTTGCAGCAGGTCGGCAGTTCCCTCGCGGAGATGCAGCGCGTGGGGCTCAAGCGCTTCCCGCGCAAGACCGCAGCGTACTTCACGCCGGGACAGGCGGTGCGCTTCCGGACACCGACGGGCAAGATCGAGCTCCATTCCACGGAGCTCGCGAAGGCCGGGCTCGACCCCCTGCCCCGCTACACCCCGCCCGAGGAGACGCCCGCTGGCTTCCTGCGCCTCGTCTACGGCCGCGCGCCCGCCCACACCTTCGGGCGCACCGGCAACAACCCGCTGCTCTTCCAGTTGATGCCGGAGAACACCCTGTGGGTGCACCCGGACGCCGCCCGTCCGCGCGGCCTCGCGAGCGGGCAACGGGTGCGCCTGAAGAACCAGGACGGCGCGGTGAGCCTGCCGGTGCGCGTGCGCGTCACCGAGCGGATCCGCCCCGACTGCGTGTACCTCGCCCACGGCTTCGGCCACACCGCGCCCGGGCTCAACCTCGCCCGCGGGGCCGGGGCTGACGACACGGGCCTGATGACGCGGGTGAAGGTCGACCCGCTGATGGGCGGTACGGGCATGCGCGCGAACTTCGTGACCCTGATGGCGGAGGGCAAGCCGGCGTGACCCGCTACGCGATGGTGATCGACACCCGGCTGTGCATCGGCTGCGGGGACTGCGTGGTCGCCTGCAAGACCGAGAACCGCGTCCCCGACGGCCTGAACCGCGACTGGGTCGTCGAGGCCACCCACGGCCGTTACCCGGACCTCGCGACGGAGTTCCGCAGCGAGCGCTGCAACCACTGCTCGCACGCCACGTGCGTCTACACCTGCCCCACCGGGGCCAGCCACTTCTGGGGCGACACCAACATCGTGCTGGTGGCGCCGGAGAAGTGCACGGGCTGCAAGGCCTGCATCGCGGCCTGTCCCTACGACGCGCGGCTGGTGATGCGCCCGGACGGCTACGTGGACAAGTGCACCTTCTGCGCGCACCGCGTGGAGCGCGGGCTCGACCCCGCGTGCGTCGCGACCTGCCCCACGCACTGCATGCACTTTGGCGTGCTCGACGACCCCGCGAGCACGGTGAGCCGCCTGCTGGCGACCCGCGCCTGGAAGGTGTTGCTTCCGGAGACCGGCAACCAGCCCAACGTGTACTACCTCACCTAGATGGCCACCGAAGAGCTCCTCGTCACGCTGCGCCACAACCCCGGCATCGATCCGGTGCTCTCCGTCTGGGGTTGGGAGATCCCGCTCTACCTCTACCTCGGGGGACTCACCGCAGGGCTCATGGTGTTCGCCGCGGTCATCGTGCTCGCCCGGCGCGAGGAGCAGGCCCCCTTCGCCGGCCGGCAGGCCATCCTGCTGGCCCCCCTGGTGCTCTCCGCGGGCATGCTCTTCCTGTTCCTCGACCTCTCCCACAAGCTCTACGTCTACCGCTTCTACACCACCTTCGAACCGACCTCGCCCATGTCCTGGGGCGCCTGGTTCCTCCTCCTCGTCTACCCGGCCAGCATCGCCCTCATCCTGGCGAGCCTGCGGGCCGGCTATCCGGCGCTCGCCGCGCAGGCGGCCCGCGTGCCCGGCATGTCCGCCCTGATGAACGCGGCCGAGCGGGGACGCCGCCCCATCGCGGCGGTGACCCTGGTCTCCGGTGCCGCGCTGGGGGTCTACACCGGGATTCTGTTGAGCGCCTTCAACGCCCGCCCCTTCTGGAACTCCGGCGTCCTCGGGCCACTCTTCCTGGTGTCGGGGCTCTCCACCGCGGCAGCGCTCATCGTCCTCGCGGCGCGTTTCCACCACGAGGAGAAGACCCTCTTCACCCGCATCGACATCGGTCTCATCCTGGCCGAGCTGGTGCTCGTCGCGCTCCTCCTCGTGAGCCTCGCGACGGGCAGCGCGGTCCAGGTGGAGGCTGCCCGCGAGGTGTTCTCCGGTGAGCAGGCGCTGGCCTTCTGGGTCCTCTTCGTGGGCCTGGGGCTCCTGGTGCCGCTCGGGCTCGAGGTGCTCGAGTTGAGGGGGATCTGCCTCTGGTTCCTCGCCGCGCCACTGCTCATCCTCGTGGGCGGATACCTCTTGCGCGAGATCACCGTGGACATCGGACAGCGCACCGCCTACCAGCAGTACGTCGAGGAGTACGACGCCCGGTGGCTGGAGCGGCTCAACTCAACTCGGGAGTGAACGAGACCATGAACGCGAACGCCTTTCGTATTGCCGCCCTGGCCGCGGCCCTGGCGAGCGCCCCCCTGGCCGGCTGCGAGAGGGCTCCAGTGGCCTCCGCCGCCCCCTCTCTGGCGCAGGTCGCAGCCGGCGTGGCCAAGGGGGAGTACCGCGTGACGGCGCAGCAGCTCTCGGACTGGGTCGCCGCGGGGAACCGCAAGCTGCGGCTCGTGGACCTGCGCACCCACTCCGAGTTCGACGCGGGGCCGATCCGGGGCGCCGAGCACATGCCACTCCCGGAGGCCGTGAGCCGGGCCGGCACCGAGCGCCTGGGCACGGGCGGCGTGGTCGTGGTGTACGGGGACGAGGCGTCGTCCGGGGCCCAGGCCGCGCTGCTGCTGCGCCTCACCGGGGTCGAGGCCTATTCGCTCGACGGCGGCTACCGCGGCTGGCTTGCCCACCTGGGTCAGGCAGCGGCTTCGGGGGCCGGGGACCCGGCCGACGGCAAGCGGCTCGCCGCGGCCTGTCGCGAGTCCGCCGAGTGGGCCCGGGCACGCGCGAGCGGCTTCGTGCGCGTCGCGGACGCAGCCTCCCCCGCACACGCACCGGTGGCTCCTGCGGCTCCGGTGGCTCCGGCGGCTCCGGCGGTTCCGGTTGCGCCGATGGCGCCCGCGGCACCGGCCGCGCCCAGCCCACCCACGGCTCCTGCATTCCCGGCGGCACCCGCCGAACCGGCCGGCGGCGGGGGATTGATCGTGAACGAGGGCTGTTGAGGTGAGGGCGGCACACACCGGAACTTCCATCCCGAGGGGAGGCTCTGACGGGTCTCGACTGACGCTGACGCGCCAGGTGCTGCCCGCCCTGCTCGCTGCAGTCCTGGCCGGGTGCGGGGACGGCGCGCCGCCCCCCACCGCGGGGAATGCCCCTTCCGCACCCGGGAGTACGCCGAGCGGCGAGGGCCCGCGCCTCGACACCGACGCCCGTCGCCTCAGCTACACCATCGGTTACCAGTTGGGAGAGCAACTGCGACGCGAGGCGCTGCCCCTGGATGCCTCCATCCTGGCACGAGGGGTACAGGATGGCGCCGGTGGCTCACCGCCGCGGCTCTCCGCGGGCGACCGGGAGAACGTGCTGCGCCAGTTCGAGGCGAAACAGGGTCAGGCGGGACTCGCCGAGGCGGAGCGCAACCGCAGCGAGGGGGCGGCATTCCTCACGGCGAACCGCAACAACCCCGACGTGGTGGAGCTCCCGGGGGGCCTGCAGTACCGCGTCGTCAAGGCCGGCACCGGTCCCGTGCCCCAGTCCACCGACCAGGTGCGGGTGCACTATGCCGGGACCCTCATCGACGGCACGGAGTTCGACAGTTCCTACCGGCGCGGGGAGCCGACGGTACTCAGCGTCGGCCAGGTGATCGAGGGTTGGCAGCAGGCCCTCACCCGGATGCCGGTCGGCTCACGCTGGCAGCTCTTCGTTCCTTCCGACCTCGCCTATGGCCACGCCGGGGCGGGCGGGGTCATCGGGCCGGACGAGACGCTCATCTTCGACGTGGAGCTGCTCGGTATCGAGTGACCCGCTCCGGGCTCGCCGGCGCACTCGGCAGGAGTCCGCTGCGGGGCGAGGCGAGCCACTGCCTCAGATCCTCGGCGGGCAGCGCGCGTGCGTAGTGGTAGCCCTGTCCGCAATCACAGCCGAGCTCGGTGAGCGCCTGCACCGTGTCGGTGTCTTCCACGCCCTCGGCGACGATCTTCAGACCGAAGGTGTGGCCGAGGTCGACGACGGCCTTCACGATCTTGGCGCTGCTCGGGTCCCCCAGCATCCCGAGAACGAAGGACTTGTCGATCTTCAGTTCGTCGACGGGCAGCTTGCGCAGGTAGTTGAACGACGAGTAGCCCGTCCCGAAATCGTCGATCGCCAGACCCACCCCGATCTCGCGCAGACGCCCCAGGGTCGCGAGGCTGCGCTCCGGGTCCTCCATGATCGCGCTCTCGGTGACCTCGAGCGTCAGGCGGTCGGGGACCACGTCCCAGATGTTGAGCGCCTGCTGGACGAGCGCGGTGATCTCCGCGTCCGCGAGGAGTGCCGCCGAGAGGTTGACCGCCACGCTCGCCCCCGGCCAGACCTCGCTCCAGTCCCGCGCGTGCTTCAGCGCGACGTTGAGCGACCAGAGGGTGAGGGGCTTGATGAGGTCGTGCTCCTCCGCGACCGTCACGAACCGGTCGGGAGAGACGAAGCCCCGCGTCGGACTGCGCCAGCGGCTCAGCGCCTCCACCCCGCAGATGCGCCCTTCGGCCAGGGCCACCTTCGGCTGGTAGTACAGCGTGAGGTCGTCGGCCGCGATCGCGGCCTCGAGCTCCTGCGCCAGGAGCAGTGCGCTGTCGGGCTGCCCTTCCAACGCAGTCGCCGGAACGAAGGGCTTTCCGTGCTTGAGGGCCGTCCCGAGCGCGACGTCGGCGCGCTGCACCAGGCCTTCGGGGGTCGCCGCGTGGGCGGGGAAGACCGCCACGCCGAGCGTCGAATTCATCCCCAACAGTTCCGCGCCGACCCTCAGCTTGCCGGTCAGCAACCGTCTGACCTTGGCCACGGCGAGCAGCGCGTGCTCAGGGTTCTTCAACCCCGGCAGGACGACCGCGATCTCTCCGCCGCCCAGCTTGGCCACGCGGTCCACCGGGCGCAACTGGGCCTGCAGCATGGTACCGACCTGCTGCACGAACTCTTCGCCGGCACCGTATCCGAAGGTGGTGTTGATGACGCGATAGGTACGCAGTGACAGGAGGATGAGCGCGGCGTGCGAGCCCGGGTTGCGCCCCAGCTCGTCCGCGACCAGAGAGACCACCCCCGTGCGCGACAGGCGCTGGCAGGTCTCTTGGGATCGGCCGAGGGGTTGCTGATCGAGCGCCATCCGTCGCGTGTCCGTTCGTCCCGTGCTGCCGAGAGGCTCGCCGACCGTCAGATGAAGTACTCGCTGGCGTCGACCCCGTAGCTTCCGGGGGCGAGCGTCGAGGCAATCGCGACGGGTGCCCCGTGGTCGCTGACCGACTCGCTCAGGAGGTCGATCTGGGGAAAGTGATCGAGCGGCCTCTTGTCGGCGTCCAGGACCACCATGACCTTGGGCCGCAGCCTGCGGACCAGGTTTTGCTCCACCACGATCGCCACCTCACCGGTCGTCAACTCCACCAGCGTGCCCGCCGGGTAGGTTCCGAGACACTGGATCAGGTGTTCGATCAGCTCCGGCTGGAAGTGCCTGTCGCGCAGCTCGTAGAGCTCGCGTATCGCGCTCTCGTGGGACATCGCGCTGCGGTACACGCGGGTGCTCGTCATCGCGTCGTAGGCGTCCACGAGCCCGACGATGCGTGCGAAGAGCGGGATGTCCCTGCCCATCCGCCCTTCAGGGTAGCCACTGCCGTCGTGACGCTCGTGGTGGTAGCGGACCGCGTTGATGGTGCCCTCGTCGATGTCCCGCATCTCCTTCAGCACCTTCAACCCGAACTCGACGTGCCGGCGCAGGAGCGACAATTCCGCCGCCGTCATGGGGCCACTCTTCACCAGCAACTCGTCCGGAACATGGGTCTTGCCGATGTCGAACAGGGATGCCGCGAGGGCGAGCTTCTGCAGTTCCGCCTTCTCGAGCATGAGTTGTTTGCCGAGGGCGACAGCCAGCAGCGAGCAACTGAGGGCGTGCGTGTAGGTGTAGTTGTCCTTGCGTTTGAGTCGGGCGAGGAGCAGTGCGGCATCGGTGCTGCGCAGGACGCTGTCGACCAGACCGGTGATCCCCTCCCTGAGCTGGGCGGTCTGGATGGCCCGGCCGCCGGACTTGGCACCATCGAAGATCCGGGCGAGCTCGCTGGACACCTGTTCCGCGCTCTGCCTGGCCTTCGGCAGCTCGACCTGGGCCTCCACCGGGTCGGGCTTGGTCCTCAGGGTGGGCGGCGGGATGTCGAGCTTCTCGGGCTTGGCGTCGAGTCCCCGCTCGACGTCGATGAAGACGTACTTGCAGTGTTTGCGCAGCTCCGCGATGTCCGAGCCCACCCGGATCTGGAAGCCCTGCAAGGAGAACGGCGTCCCGAGCCAGGGGCGGTCGAGTCGCGAGACGTACATGCCCGGGCACAGTTGCCTGAGAGTGACTCTCTTCTCCAGCAAAGCGGCCTCCTCACGCGGTACACCGACCCGGGCTCGGAGGACTTATCGGCACCCGTCCGTGGCACTTGATGGAGCGGCGATCAGGGGTTCTGCGGAAGGACCACCGGGCCCTCGGGGTGCTCCAGGTGCACGGTCTCGACGCGACCACCCAGGGCAACCGCGTAGCCGCGAGACCGCCCCTCAGGCCCGTGCCATGAACTCGCCGGTGACCGTGTTCACCCGCACCCGCTCTCCCGGGGCGATGTACTCCGGCACCTGGACGACGAGCCCCGTGGAGAGAGTGGCCGGCTTGGTCCGGGCGGACGCCGAAGAGCCCTTCATCGAAGGGGCGCAGTCCACGATCTCCAGCTCGACCGTCGCCGGAAGCTCGAGCCCGAGAACGGTGCCTTCCGAGACCAAGGCGTAGAGGCCCGTGAGCCCGTCCACGAGATAGGGGAGCTCGGCGGCGATCGCCTCGTGGTCCATCGGGTACTGCTGATAGTCCTCGAGGTCCATGAAGGTGCAAGAGTCCACCTCCCGGAACAGGAGCTGCACAGGCCGGCGCTCGAAAGACACCTCCGGCAGGTCGTCGTCGCCCCGGTAGGACTGCTCGAGCTTCTGGCGCGTCACCACGTCCCGGTACTGGACCTTGTACAGGGTGTTTCCACTGCGCGAGGAGGGCGATTGGACGCTCACCTCGCGTACCATGTACGTGCGGCCCTCGATGGAGACTACCGTGCCCCGCTTGAGCTCGCTTGCCTTCATTGCCGACCCCTCCGGAACCGGGCGCGATCCTACGGTGCCCCAACCTCCGATGCCAGGGTGCCCGCCATGCGACTGATCCTGCGTCTGGTCCTGCTGCTCCCCGCCATCACCCTGGCCGCCCTGGGGCTGCTCGCGGTCCTGGCCCTCGACGACCAGCCCCTGGTGACCCATGCCGCCCCCCTCTCGCCCGAGGAGCTCAACCGGGCCGAGCGTGTCCTGCGCGAGCACGATCCGCGGCGGCAGTCGGAACCCGGCGACCGCACGCTCTCCCTGAGCGCCCAGGACGTGAACGCGCTGGCGGGTTACCTCGGCCAGCACGTCGGGATGGCCGCGATGCGGGCGACCCTGGGGACCGGAGAGGTGCGCCTGGCCGGCAGCCGGGAGCTGCCCGAGAACCCGGTGGGACGTTTCCTGAACGTCGAGGCGACCCTGCGCCCGAGGGGCACCGAGCTCTCGCTCGGCGACCTGCGGGTCGGCCGGGTTCCCGTACCGGACACCCTGGCCGCCTGGGCCTGGCGGCGGACCTGGGAACGACTGGCAAAGGAGCCGGGCTTTCTCGTCGCGCGGGAATCGATCCGCGAGGTCCAGGTCGCGCCCGACACACTCAGGATCCGCTACGAGTGGCGGCCCGAACTACTCGGCGCCGCTCGGGATCAGCTCGTGCCGCCCGCGGACCGAGAGCGCCTCGCGGCGTTCCAGCGCAGGCTCCTCGCGACCCTCGCGAGCGTGCCCGCCGGACGGTCGCTGCCGCTCGCGGGCGCCCTCCGGGACCTCGCCCGCACGGATGAGCCCACCGGGGACGACGCGCCGGCCGAGAACCGGGCCCTGCTCGTCGTGCTCGCCGCCCACGCCCTCGGCAAGGACCTGCGCCTGCTCGCCCCCGATGCCGAGGCGGCTCCCCGGCGCGGGGCCCGCCTGGTCCTGCGGGGCCGGGCCGACCTTGCCCAGCACTTCCTCGCGTCCGCCGCGGTCGCCGCGGCCTCCGGCAGCGCCGTCTCCGAGGCCCTCGGTCTCTCCAAGGAGCTCGCCGACGCCCGCAGCGGCAGCGGCTTCAGCTTCACGGACCTGGCCGCGGACCGGGCCGGGACCCGCTTCGGAGAGCTCGCCGTGCGCTCGCCCGACGCCGCGCGTGCCTGGCGGGCCCGGCTCGCGGCGGAGGCCACCGAGGCCGATTTCATGCCGGTGGTCGACGGGTTGCCCGAGTATCTCTCCGAAAGCGAGCTTCGACACCGGTACGGCGAGGTGGGGAGCCCCGCCTACCAGGAGGTGCTGGACGACGTCGACCGGCGCGTTTCGGCCTGCCCCATGTACCGCCCTTGAGCGCGGCCTAGCGCAGGGTGACCGTGAGCGTCGCCGGCTCGTCCGGCCCGATCCAGCGCCGGCGAAGGATCTCGACGGTGGACTTCTCACCGGCCGACCGCTCCCAGAGCGCGAGGCGCACGTCCGAGAACCGCGCGACCGGATGACCGTCGATGGCGACGATCTCGTCGCCTTCCCGCACGCCTGCCTCCTCCGCGCCGCTGTTCGGTTCGACCGAGGCCACCCGCACCCGGCCCTCCTGCGCTTCGATTCCGACCCCCAACCGGCCCGACGGCGGAAGACTCCGCGCCTGAGAGGTCAGGAGGAAGTCGGCCACCTCGGGCTCGAGCGCCACACCGTCCACGGGCAAGAGCACCATTCCGGAGACGCCCGTACGGCGCGCCACCCGATTGGGGATCCCCGAGCGGTATGCCAGGTGCCCGGAACCGGCCAGCACGACCAGCGTGCGGCGGGGGTTCTCGTTGAGGTAACGGGCGGCGCGCTCCGCCATGCCCTCGTCCCAGGTCAGCTGCACCTCGAGCCAGCGCTCGAAGGCCTGCTCACCGTTCCTCGGGTGCTGCTCGAAGATGGTGCGCAGCCGCGCCTGGTAGGCCTCGTCGTGGCGGTCGATCTCCGCCGGCGCCTGGGCGCGCTCGGCCTCGCTCAGACCTCCGAGGCCCTCGCGGCCAATCTTCGTGGTGATCTCGGCGGGGACGTTCAGGGCGACCACGGGGATCCCGTGCTCCCGGGCATACTGCAGGATGGGCCGGTACAGGCGGTAGTCGAAGCGCCAGCGCTCGAAGTACTCCGTGCCCTCCAGCATCTCGCGCTCGGAGATGCGGCCCGCCACGTAGTCGTCCAGGACGCCCTGGAAAGGCTGCTGGAACTGTTCCATGCCGATGGCGATCGCCCGGCGCCGCGCGTGGAGGCCGCGGATCACCTCGAGCTGGTTCAGGTGGTGATCGAGACGGTCGTGAGTCTCCCCGACGAACACGACCCGCGTCCGGTCCAGACGTGGGATGATCCGCTCCAGGGCGGGCATTGCGCGCATATCGAGGGCCCTCGCGACAGACGATCCTTCCGGCACCGCCATGGCCTGCGCCGGCGGCTCGCGCGGCCCCGCGCCGGAGGCCGCGGCAGCGGGGACCGCAGCGGAAGGGGCCGACAGGAGCAGCACCGCAAGGGCCGCGGCGACCGTACCGGAACGAGCGAAGAGGTTCATGCGGATGTCCTGTTCTGCCTACCCCTACCCTGACCACCGGACACCCTTCCGGGTTCCAGCGCTCCTCGGCGTGCTCGCCCTCACCGTGGCCCCACCGGCCCCGGCCCAGGCCCAGGCCCAGGCCCCGGCGCCGGTCCAGGCCCAGTTCGAGGCCCAGGTCCAGGTCCAGGTCCACCACGACCTGCGGGTC
>ERZ1645187.346-NODE-346-length-45119-cov-93.403005_pt1 | contig 45119 bp, 43 predicted proteins | sample MGYA00575352_ERZ1645187 | MGnify/ENA primary metagenome ERZ1645187 (study PRJEB40837, sample SAMN11349314) | freshwater sediment metagenome | isolation source: river sediment | host: Sediment | place: India: Wazaribad , New Delhi | collected 2017-02-21 ... | reverse complement strand
ACCCCGATCCCGCACAACGGTTGCCGTCCGCGCAAGCGTCGTCGCGTCTGACGTACCCTCTTCGCGAGGCCCGTGTCTCACGGGCTTCGCTACCCCGAGCGGCGGATCGTCTCTCCGCCGTTTCGTCGTTTCTGCTCACCAGAGCGGGTTTCCGAGCGGGCAGGGTGGGAGACGCCACCGATATCCCGCGCGAGCCCCTGAGAGGTGTTTCCCGTGACCATCCACAAGAATTGGCAAGAGCTCATCCGCCCCAACAAGCTCGAGGTGAAGGCCGGTGACGACGCGAAGTGCCGCGCCACCGTGGTCGCCGAGCCGCTGGAGCGGGGCTTCGGCCTGACGCTCGGCAACGCGCTGCGTCGCGTGCTGCTCTCCTCGCTCCAGGGCGCGGCCGTGACCGCCGTCCAGATCGACGGCGTCCTGCACGAGTTCTCCTCGATCCCCGGCGTCCGTGAGGACGTCACCGACATGATCCTGAACATCAAGGAGATCTCGGTGAAGATGCAGGGCGACGGCGCCAAGCGCATGGTCGTCCGCAAGCAGGGCCCGGGCGTCGTCACCGCCGGCGACATCCAGACCGTCGGCGACATCGAGATCCTCAATCCCGAGCTGGTCATCTGCACCCTCGACGAGGGCGCCGAGATCCGCATGGAACTGACGGTCGCCACCGGCAAGGGCTACGTCCCGGCCGACCGCAACCGTCCCGAGGACGCGCCGATCGGTCTCATCCCGGTCGACAGCCTCTATTCGCCGGTCAAGAAGGTCTCCTACCGGGTCGAGAACACCCGCGAGGGCCAGGTCCTCGACTACGACAAGCTGACCCTCCAGCTCGAGACCGACGGCTCGGTCAAGCCCGAGGACGCGGTCGCCTATGCCGCCCGCATCCTGCAGGACCAGCTGGCGATCTTCGTGAACTTCGAGGAGCCGCGGAAGGCCGAGATCGAGGAGAAGATCCCCGAGCTCGCCTTCAACCCGGCGCTGCTCAAGAAGGTCGACGAGCTCGAGCTGTCGGTGCGTTCGGCGAACTGCCTGAAGAACGACAACATCGTCTACATCGGCGACCTCATCCAGAAGACCGAAGCCGAGATGCTCCGCACCCCGAACTTCGGCCGCAAGTCGCTCAACGAGATCAAGGAAGTTCTCGCCCAGATGGGTCTCCATCTCGGCATGGAGGTCACCAACTGGCCGCCGGAGAACATCGAAGAGCTCGCCAAGCGCTACGAGGATCACCAGCTCTGAGAAAATCCCCTCGGGGGGCTTTTCTCGTGAGCCGGGAGGCGGTATGACCCGCCTCGACGATTTCGGCGGGAGCCCCCGGGCTCCCGTCTCGGAATGGCCGGGTCCTGCCCGGCAAAAATGACTTCCGCCGAACTCGGGTGTTCCCGAGTTCGGGACAATGACTTCCAAGCCCGGACGCACAATACCCGGGGTGCCACGGTGACGAGCCGGGGCTCCCGACGCGTACGGGAGCCACCGAACCGAAGCGCCGATCGCGAGATCGCCGCGAAGAGGGCAGGGGAGACCCCGCCCGCAGCACCCGGAGAAGACCGATGCGTCACGGCAACGCTGGCCGCAAGCTCAACCGCACCTGGGAACATCGCAAGGCGATGTTCGCCAACATGGCCGCCTCGCTCATCACCCACGAGCAGATCGTCACCACCCTGCCCAAGGCGAAGGACCTGCGTCCGATCGTCGAGAAGCTGGTGACGCTCGCCAAGCGCGGCGACCTCAACTCGCGCCGCAACGCCGTCGCCCAGATCCGTGACGAGAAGGCCGTCAAGAAGCTCTTCGACGTCCTCGGTCCGCGCTACAAGGACCGCGCCGGTGGCTACACCCGCGTCCTCAAGGCCGGCTTCCGCTTCGGCGACAACGCCGCCGTCGGCGTCATCGAGTTCGTCGACCGCGACGTCTCCGCCAAGGGTGCCGAAGACCGCGCCCGCCGCGAGGCCGAGGAAGCGTCCGAGTGATCGGACCGTTCCGGTGATCTTCGCGAAGGGCGGCCCTCGGGTCGCCCTTTTCGCGTTTCGGGGGGTGGCGTAGGGGATTCGTAGGGTGCATGCCGCAGAGCGGGATGCACCGGCCGAGCCTGCGAGGGAGGTTGGCGGATGGCGCCGGTGGATCTCGCTCGCGCTCGATGCACCACCGGAGCTCTCATACCAAGGTCACGAAATACGGACTCGTCCGAATTTCGTGGGTTTCGGCCTGACCGGCGACGCCCGTTCGGGCTTACCTTCGCCCATGAAGTTCTGAGCCGGTCAGAACGTCATGGGCTCGGCATCACCGCTTCTCACGCGCCTCGAAGGTCGCCCGCGCCGCCTCGATCCGCTCGCGGTTCTCCGCCGCCCACAGCCACACCCCGCAGAAGGCGGCGCCGAGCGACGTCCCCAGGTCGGTCAGCGCGTAGTCGACGTGCGGCGGCACCACCGGGTGGACGGTGCGCGAGACGAGACCCATGCGCTCCATGTCGCGCAGCGTCTTGGTCAGCATCTTCTGGGAGATGTCGCCGACCGCCCGGCCGATCTCGGTGAAGCGCATCGTGCCGCGCTCGGCCAGCTCCTCGAGGATCAGCAACGTCCACTTGTCGGCGACCTGTCCGATGATCGCCCGGACCAGCGCCTCGACCGCCGGATCCTCCGCCGCGGGGTGGTCGCAGGTCGGAGCGAAGAGCGATTCGGACGGCGCACCGGTGGACATTTCGACACTCTCCATTCGGTAAGTATGGATCCCTCGAGTGCCTTCTTACCAAGAGAGAGCATGACGCCTATCTTCCGCTCACGCAACCGAAGAGAGGTGCCCCCATGGACACGACCGGCCACACCATCCTCGTCACCGGCGGCGCGAGCGGCATCGGCCGCCGCCTCGCCGAGGCCTTCCACGCCCGCGGCAACACGGTGATCGTCGCCGGTCGCCGCCGTGCCGCGCTCGCCGAGGTCGTCGCCGCCAACCCCGGCATGGTGGCGATGGAGCTCGACGTCGCCGATGCCGCCTCCGTCGCCGCCTTCGCCGAGCGCCTCGTCGCCGAGCATCCGGCACTGAGTGCGGTGATCCACAACGCCGGCATCATGCGCCGCGAGCCGCTCGACACCGCCCCGACCTGGCTCGCCGATGCCGAGGCGATGATCGCCACCAACCTCACCGGCCCGATCCGGCTCACCGCGGCGCTGCTGCCCCATCTCCTCGCCCGGCCGAAGGCGGCGATCCTCACCGTCACCTCCGGCCTCGCCTTCGTCCCCTCGACCGGCTTCCCGACCTATTCGGCGACCAAGGCGGCGCTCCATTCCTGGACGCAGACCCTGCGCCGCCAGCTCGCCGCGACCGCGGTCGAGGTGATCGAGATCGCCCCGCCCTACGTCCAGACCGAGCTGACCGGCGCCCATCAGGCGGTCGATCCCGCCGCCATGCCGCTCGCCGACTACATCGCCGAGGTGATGTCGCTCGTCGAGCAGGTGCCGACTCCGCCCGAGATCATCGTCGAGCGCTGCAAGCCGCTGCGCTTCGCTGCCGAGACCGGGGCCTTCGACCGGATCTTCGAGGCGCTCGCGGGCCACTGAGCGCCGGCCGCGCGCCGACCACATCGACATCGAGAGAGGGCGGCGCCGCGGCCGCCCTCTTTCCGCGTCTTCGCCACGATTCCCCGTCACAGGAGGCGACACCCGATCGACTGGCGCGGCGCCGGCCGACGTCCTACATCTCGGGAACCATCCGGAGAATCGTTCGATGCAGGCGAAGTCCTACGTTTCCCTCGCTCTCGCCGCGGTCCTCGCGCTGCCCGCCGCCGCCGTCGCCCAGACCACGGTCGTCCCCGAGAGCCGTGCGCAGGTCGCGCTCTCCTTCGCGCCGATCGTCCGCTCGGTCGCTCCGGCGGTCGTCAACGTCTATGCCTCGCGCAAGGTCGAGCAGCAGGCGATGTCGCCGCTCTTCGACGACCCGCTGTTCCGCCAGTTCTTCGGCGGGGGAGGGGCGCCCCGGGCGCGCATGGAATCCTCGCTCGGCTCCGGCACCATCGTCGATCGAACCGGCCTGATCGTCACCAACCACCACGTCATCAAGGACGCCACCGAGGTGAAGGTGGCGCTCGCCGACAAGCGCGAGTTCGAGGCCGACATCGTGCTGAAGGACGAGCGCACCGACCTCGCCGTCATCCGCATCCGCGACAAGGGCGACTACCCCTTCGCCGAGATCGGCGACAGCGACGGCCTCCAGGTCGGCGATCTGGTGCTCGCCATCGGCAACCCCTTCGGCGTCGGCCAGACGGTGACCCAGGGCATCGTCTCGGCGCTCGCCCGCACCCAGGTCGGCGTCGCCGACTACCGCTTCTTCATCCAGACCGACGCGGCGATCAATCCGGGCAACTCCGGCGGCGCGCTGGTCGATCTCCAGGGCCGCCTCGTCGGCGTGCCCTCGGCGATCTTCTCCAAGTCCGGCGGCTCGATCGGCATCGGCTTCGCCATCCCCGCCACCATCGTCCGCTTCGTCGTCGAACAGGCCCGCAGCGGCAGCACCGTGCGCCGCCCCTGGCTCGGCGCAACGCTGGAGAACGTCACCGCCGACGTCGCCGAGAGCCTCGGCCTGCCGCGCCCACAGGGCGTGCTGGTCGCCGCGCTCGTCCCCGGCGGCCCGGCCGCGCAGGCCGGCCTCAAGGTCGGCGACCTGCTCCTCGCCGTCGACGGCCACGACATCGACGATCCCGACAGTTTCGGCTTCCGCTTCGGCACCCGCCCGCTCGGCGGCTCGGTCAAAGTCGACGTCCGCCGCGGCAAGTCGACCGCCCCGGTGGCGATCGCCGCCGTCGCCGCGCCCGAGACCGTGCCGCGCGACGAGCGGGTCATCGAGGGTTCGTCGCCCTTCGCCGGATCGAAGGTGATGAACCTGTCGCCGGCGGTGGCCGAAGAATTGCGGCTGTCTTTCGACCTCGAGGGCGTCGTCGTCGCCGAGGTCGCGCCGGGTTCGCCGGCCTCGCGCGTCGGCTTCCAGAAGGGCGACCTGGTGCTCGAGGTGAACGGCGTCGCCATCGCCGACACCCGCACCCTCGTCCGCGCCGCCCAGGCCGAGAGCTTCCTCTGGCGTCTGGTGATCCAGCGCAACGGGCAGCAGGTGCGGCTGGCGTTTCGCGGGTGAGCGGCGGCCGGCGGCTCCGCCGCCGACGAGATCGTCCGGTGGATGATTTCGAGCCGCGAACGCCCGGAGCGCGAGCGAAGGGCGGGGTGAGGCGCGGCTCGACCGGGGCCGCGCCGTCATAACCGGAATCGGGGTAGTCCCATGTCCGATCTCTTCGCTGCCGCCGGTCTGGAACGCGCCGCCCCGCGTCCGCTCGCCGATCGGCTGCGGCCGAAGACCCTCGCCGACGTCGTCGGCCAGGACCACCTCGTCGGTCCCGACGGCGCCGTCACCCGCATGCTGCGCTCGGGCAGCCTCGGCTCGCTGATCTTCTGGGGCCCGCCCGGCACCGGCAAGACCACCGTCGCCCGCCTGCTGGCGCACGAGACCGACCTCGAATTCGAGCAGGTCTCGGCGATCTTCACCGGCGTCGCCGACCTCAAGAAGGTCTTCGAGACGGCGCGCGGCCGCCGCGCGATGGGCAAGGGCACGCTGCTCTTCGTCGACGAGATCCATCGCTTCAACCGCGCCCAGCTCGACAGCTTCCTGCCCGTGATGGAGGACGGCACCATCGTCCTCGTCGGCGCGACCACCGAGAACCCGTCCTTCGAGCTCAACGCCGCGCTCCTGTCGCGCGCCCATGTCCTGGTCTTCAAGTCGCTCGACGAGCCGGCGATCGAGAAGCTCCTCGCCCGCGCCGAGACGGAACTCGGTCACGCTCTGCCGCTCGACGACGACGCTCGCGCCATGCTGGTGCGGATGGCCGACGGCGACGGCCGCGCCTCGCTGACGCTGGCCGAGGACGTCCTGCGCGCCGCCCGTCCGGGCGAGATCTTCGATGCCGCGACGCTCCAGGAGGTGGTCCAGCGCCGCGCCCCCATCTACGACAAGTCGCAGGACGGCCACTACAACCTGATGTCGGCGCTGCACAAGTCGGTGCGCGGCTCGGACCCCGATGCGGCGCTCTACTGGTTCGCCCGGATGATCGACGCCGGCGAGTCGCCGCTCTACATCGCCCGCCGCATCGTCCGCATGGCGGTGGAGGACATCGGCCTCGCCGACCCCCAGGCGCTGGTGATCGCCAACGCCGCCAAGGACGCCTTCGACTTCCTCGGCAGCCCCGAGGGCGAACTGGCGATCGCCCAGGCGCTGGTCTACGTGGCGACCGCGCCGAAGTCGAACGCCGTCTACATGGCCTTCAAGGCGGCGACGCGGGTCGCCAAGGAGGGCGGCTCGCTACCCCCGCCCAAGCACATCCTCAACGCGCCGACCAAGTTGATGAAGTCGGAGGGCTATTCCGAGGGCTACCTCTACGACCACGACCAGCCGGACGCCTTCTCCGGCCAGGACTACTTCCCCGAAAAGCTCGGCCGCCGCCGCCTCTACGACCCGCCCGAGCGCGGCTTCGAACGCGAGATCCGGAAGCGCCTGGACTATTGGTCTCGGCTGAGGCGGGAGCGGGGAGGGGGCTGACCCCCTCCCGCCGACCTCACTTCCGCTCGATCGCCACGGCGCGCCGCACCTGGACCGTGATCAGCGCCGCGGCGATGGCCTTGACGAGGTCGCCGGGGGTGAACACCACCGACACCCAGAACGCCTTGACCAGTCCCATCTTGACGAAGAACGCCAGCCAAAGGATGCCGCAGGCGTAGAGCACGACGATGCCGCCGAGGATCGCCGCGCCGGAGAGCTGGACGGTGCGCACCAGCGTCGACTTCTCGCTCGCCTCGAACACCTGGGCGAGGAAGCCGGCGACGAAGGCGGCGAGGACCCAGCCGAAGAGGAACCCGGCCGTCGGCCCGACGAAGACGCCGAGCCCGCCGCGCCCGCCCGACAGCACCGGCAGGCCGAGCGCGACCAGCGCGATCACCACCAGCACCGCCGCCGCGCCACGCTTCGGCCCGAGGATCAGGCCGGCGAGCATCACGCCCATCGACTGCAGCGTGATCGGCACGCCGGCCGAGAGCGGAATGGCCGGGACGAGGCCGAGGGCGACGATGACGGCGGCCATCAGGGCGACGAGGGAGATGTCTCTCGTGGTCATGGGGATCGGGGTCTCTCGTTGGTTTCTTGGTCTCTACCCGACGAAGAACGGTCGGGGGGAAATCCGCGCGCATCGATCGCGTCGGCGAGGGTCTCGGCTCGGACGACGATACGGACGAGGAGGGGAACGGCGAGCGCCAGGATCGAGCCCTCGAGCCCGCGCGCCGCCTGCGCCGCCCGGATCTCGCGGGCTTCTTGCGTGATCAGCGGCACGAAGCGGATGGCGAGTGTCACCGTCAGCGCCGCGCGCGACGCATCGAGCAGGCCGAGCCGTTCGGCCGGCAGGAACAGCCGCTCCATCACCTCGGTGAGCTCGGCCGTGGTGGTGGTCACCGTCACTGCATGAGCGAGAAGCGCGATCGCCCCGAGCCTGAGCACCACCACGAGCGCCGTTGTGCCGTCGATCAGCCACCAGTCGACGAGGCCGAGCACGGCGAGCACCAGCGCCGGCCCCTTCAGGTCGCGTCCGATCGCGGCGAAGGTCGCCCCGGTCGAGCGCGCCGCGACGAGCCCGACGAGAACCGCACCGGCGAGGAGCCGTGCATCTTCGACGAAGAAGAGGACGGTGGCGGCCAGCGCCAGCCCCGCGAGCTTCCGCGCCGCCGGTGTCCGATGCAGGAGCGAGGCACCCGGCCGGGCGAGGCTCGCGATCATCGGTTCGCCCCGCGATAGTGGCCGAGAACCGCCTCCGCCGAGCCGTCGCGGACGATACGCCCCGCCTCGATCATCACCACCCGCGGGAACTCGGCGAGGAGGTCGAGATCGTGGGAGACGACGATCGCCTGTTCGGGCAACGCATGAAGAACGTCGCGCAAGCGATTCCGGTTCTTGAGATCGAGGTGAGCGGTGGGCTCGTCGAAGAGCACCGTCTTCGGCGCCAGCGCCAGCACCCCGGCGAGCGCGACGAGCTGCTTCTCGCCGCCCGAGAGTTCGTGGATGCGCCGCTCGGAGAGGCCGGCGATGCCGAGCCGATCGAGCGCGCCGGCGACCCTGACCGCGATCTCGGCCCTGGAGAAGCCGTGGTTCTTCAGCCCGAAGGCGAGGTCCTCGGCGACGATCGGCATGACGATCTGGTCGTCGGGGTTCTGGAAGAGGAGGCCGGTCGTCCGTCTCACCGCCCGCGCCTCGCCGACGGCGTCGCGACCGTCGACGGTGATGGTGCCGGCGCTCGGCTTGACCAGCCCGATCATCGCCCTGAGCAGCGTCGACTTGCCCGAGCCGTTGAGCCCGACGATGCCGATCCGCGCCTCCTCGAAGCCGATCGACACGCGATCGAGGGCGATGCGCCCGTCGCGCACCACCGAGACGTCGGAGAAGACGATGGTCTGCGAGAGCCCCATCGCACCGCTCACCGGCGCGCGCCCGGCGCTCTCCGGGGTCGTGTCGCTCATGTCGGTCCCTCGGCCGCGACGGCCACCGGCAGTCCCGCTCGCGATCGACGACCCGATGGGCCGCCCGTGGTCTGACGGGGTCGCGGATGTTTGGAGAGCCGGCGGACCGAAGTCAAGCCGAGGCGGAAACATCGGGATCGGCGAATTCGGCGGAAACCCGCGTCCGCCGACGTGACAGGCGGTCCGGTTCCGCGCATTGATATGCCACTCGGCCCGCGTGAGTCCGTCCCCATGCCGCTCCAGCTCCAGTTCCTCCTGCTCGTCTTCCTCGGTGGCGGCCTCGGTTCGGTCGCCCGCTACGGTGCCAATCTGGCGACCGTCGCCTGGTTCGGCCCGCACTTCCCCTGGGGGACGCTGACGGTCAACGTCGTCGGCTCTGCCGTCATGGGCGCCTTCGCCGGCTTCATCCTGGCCCGCGAGCCCGGCACCGGTTCGGACGCCATCCGCCTGTTCTTCATGACCGGCCTCCTCGGCGGCTTCACCACCTTCTCCGCCTTCTCGCTCGACGTCGTGGTGCTGTGGCAGCGCGGTGCGGCGGCGACGGCGATCGGCTACGTGGTCGCCTCGGTGGCGGTGTCGCTCCTCGCCCTCCTCGCCGGGATGACGGCGATGCGGGCCGTCCTGGCGCCGTGAAGGGGCCGAAATCGGCCACCACGCTTGCGTCCGGCCACGCTTTCCGTCATGACGAGGCCTCACGAGGATCCCCCATGTCAGGCGTTGCGAACATCACCGTCGGCGAGGACGAGGCCGGAATGCGCCTCGATCGCTGGTTCAAGGCTCACTATCCCGGCCTCTCCCACGTCGCGCTGCAGAAGCTGCTGCGCACCGGACAGGTCCGCCTCGACGGCAAGCGCTGCGAGACCTCGACCCGCATCGAGCCGGGCAACGTCGTGCGCGTCCCGCCGCTCGCCACCGACGCCAAGAACCTGCCCGAGCGCGAACCGAAGCCGGAGAAGCCGCTCGAGGGCGACGCGGCCTTCCTGAAGTCGCTGGTCCTGTGGGAAGACGACGACGTCATGGTGCTGAACAAGCCGGCCGGCCTGTCGGTGCAGGGCGGCTCGGGCGTCCACCGCCATGTCGACGCCATGCTGCAGAGCCTCGTCGACAAGCGCGGCAACGTCCCCCGCCTCGTCCATCGCCTCGACAAGGACACCGCCGGCTGTCTGGTCATCGCCAAGCGCCGCCTGATCGCGGCGGAACTGGCCGGGCTGTTCCGGTCGCGCAACGCCAAGAAGACCTATTGGGCCCTCTGCGCCGGGGTGCCCCATCCCAAGCAGGGCAAGATCTCCACCTGGCTCGCCAAGGACGAGGAGCGGGACGGCGAGAAGATGCGCGTCGCGCGCCACGGCGAGGACGGCGCCAGCCACGCGCTCACCCACTATTCGGTGGTAGACGTCGCCGGCCAGACGCTGTCGTGGCTGAGCCTCAAGCCGGTCACCGGCCGCACCCACCAACTGCGCGCCCACACCGCCCACATCGGACATCCGATCGTCGGCGATCCGAAATACTTCGACAAGCGCGACTGGGAACTGCCCGGCGGCATGCAGAACAAGCTGCATCTCCTCGCCCGCCGCATCGTCCTGCCGCACCCCAAGGGCAGGGGCATGATCGACGTCACCGCGCCGCTCCCCCCGCACATGCTCCAGTCGTGGAACCTGCTCGGCTTCGACGCGTCGAGCTACGACCCCGACCTCGACGACGATTGAGACGCCGCCGGAACGCCGCCCGCAGTGAAGCTCACTTCCGCGCCTTCTTCGCCTTCTTGGCCTTGCGCGCCGCGGCCTTGGCCTCGCGCAGGGCGGTGTAGGCGGCGAGTTCGCCGACCCCGTCCCAGTTCATCGAGAAGCACTTGGCGCGATCGGCCTCGGCGATCGCCGGATCGGTGGCGCAGAGGTCGAAGACCAGCAGATCGCCGGCTTCGCGATAGTAGGTGTAGGGGGCGATGAGATAACGCCCCGACCCGTCGTCGAGCCCGCCCCAGCGATCGGTCCGGCCCTTCAGCGAGGGATCGACGGCGACGATCGCCTCGCGCAGCGCCTCGCCCTGGATGAAGGCGTCGGGGAGTTGATCGAACGGCCCATCATAGGCGTTGTTGACCCGCGAATTGCCCTCGAACACGCCGATCAGGATCTTCCGATCGCTCCGCCGATCGCGGTAGTAGGCGAAGCCGGTGCGCTTTCCGATCAGGGTGCGGTCGTTCTCCTCCATGCCGAGGAAGTCTTCGGTCGGCGCCGCGGTCTCGTCGAGCACGTAGTGGAAGACCTTGGCCTTCGGGTTCCACACCAGGAAGAAGCGCACGGCGGAATCGTCGAAGATCGGCCCGAGGTAGGTCTCACCCGGCAGAACGGCGCCGGGGGGCGGGGTCACGCCCTTCATGTCGTTGATCTCGAACAGCACCGATCGGTCGCCGACGGTCATCCGATAGAGGAACGGCTCGACCTTCTCGAGCTTCACCCCGTGGCTCCCGTCGAGCACCAGATAGTTCATCTCCGGCTCGACCCGCCATTCTGCGAGGTCCTCGAAATAGGCGAAGTGGACGTTGCCCTCGTCGCGGTCCTTGGCGTCGAGGCGGATGTTGCCGGCGTACTTCACCCCGCGGTGGACGAAGGAGAAGTACCAGTAGCTCTCCGTCGGCCACACCTTCACCCGCTCGGGGAGCTGCGAGAACACCCAGTCGAACATCCGGCGCGGCTCGCCGATCGGCAATTCGCCGGAGCGCAGCACGTCCTCGACGAAGGCCTGATGCGGCACCAGCCGGGGCAGCGTGGCGGATTCGGCTGCGAGCGCGGTGCCCGAGAGCCCGGCGACGAAAAGGCCGAGGCCGATCAGGGTGGCGGGGACGGTTAGGGCGCCCATCACGTTCCTCCGACGGCCACGTCCTTCGGTACGCGGCCAGGAAAAGGACGGCCGCGGAACCCTTCCGCGGCCGTTGTCGTCGTTCATCGTCCTGCCCCATCCCCCGTTCGGGCGATCGGAGCGAACGATCCGATCACGTCTACCGGACCTCGACTCCCGACATCCCCTGAGGCAGCTGGAGGCGGCGGTTCACCGGTCCCGGATTGTTCGGACCGGGGGCGCGATGCACCACCGAGCCCGCGGGTCGATGGACCTGCACCGAGCCGAGCGGCCGATGGACCTGGACCGATCCGACCGGCCGATGGACCTGCACCGATCCGACCGGGCGATGAACCTGGACCGAGCCGATCGGCCGATGCACCACCACCGAACCCGCCGGCCGATGCACGACCACCGAACCCGGCGGCCGATGGATGACGACCGACCCCGCCGGCCTGTGCACGACCGATCCGACCGGCACATGCATCGGCCTCGAGCCGACCGGCTTGTGCAGCGACACCGATCCCGGCGGCCGGTGCACGACCGATCCGAGCGGCCTGTGCGTCACCGATCCGAGCGGCACGTGCAGCGGCTTCGAGCCGACCGGCTTGTGCAGGATCACCGAACCGGGTGGCCTGTGCAGCTGGATCGAACCCGGCGGCCTGTGCAGCTGGATCGAACCCGGCGGCCTGTGCAGGGTCACCGAACCGCGCGGCAGATGCACCGAGCCGAGCGGCTGATGGATCGAGCCCAGCGGCTTGTGGATCGAACCACGCGGCAGGTGGATCGAACCCGGAGGCTGATGGAACGACCCGCGCGGCACGTGGATCGATCCGCGCGGCAGATGGATCGAGCCGCGCGGGAAGTGCACCGAGCCGATCGGCCGATGCATGGACCCGTACGGCCGGTGAACCGAGCCGATCGGCCGATGCAGCGGACGGCTCATCACCACGTCGTGCGACCGCCAACGATTGTGGCTTCTCAGCCGATCGTGGCTGTACCACGGGTTGTGCGAGGCGACACGGAAGTGGCTCGACGTCGCCCCGTGCGAGGCGATGGTCGCATGCGTCAACACCCGATCGTGCCCTTCGATCACCGTGACCACACCGAGCGGAGCGGCCGGGATCACCGGCAGCAGTTCGGTCGCTCGCGGCGCCTTGGGTGGGTTGCAGATGGCATAGATCGCCACGTCGCCGATCCGGGTCGCGTCGTCGCGGAGGAATTCCGCTTCGATCGGCTTGCCGTTCGCGTCGACGTTGATGTCGGCGTCGATCAGCCACGACTGATCGGGTCCGATCGCCGGATAGGGTTCGCCGTTGGCCGGATAGGCCGAATAGGCTCCGTTCGGCACCAGCGCGTCGACGGCGGCCTCGGCCATGCCCTGCAGACCGTGCACTTCCGATCCGTCGGCGCCGGCCGCCTCCGCCGAGGCCGGCTGTGCCGCCCCCTGCGTCCCCGGCATCCGGCAGGGCGCTTCGGCCGAGCACAGGCTGTCGCCGGTGATCCACACGAATTCGCCCGGCGCGTTGCGGTCGATCTCCGAGAAGTCGGCCTTGTAGCCGTAGCCGAAGGCACCGCCACCGGCGCAGTTGGCCCGCATGAACGGCGTGCCGTCCTTCTGCCGGTCGTAGTAGCCGATGTCATAGCGACCGACCGGCCGCCAGTTGCCGGCCTGATCCATCTCGTAGCGCAGGCTGCGCGCCTGGTGCGGGAAGGAGAAGGCTTGCGGCTCGCCGAGGCCGAGGTTGCGATGCCCACCCCGTTCGGAGACGAGCATCACCGGCCGGCTGGCGCATTCGTCGAAGGTGATGTCGGAGACCGGCCGACTGAAGCCGGCGCTCGCCACGTCCTCCGGCTTGTCGAAGAAGTCGGGGAGCGTGAACTCGCGCCGGACGTCACCGGCGACGAAGCCGCCGTCCGGCCCGAGGGCGACCGACCACACCGCCGAGCGCTTTTCGGGATCGGGCAGGCTCTCCCACCCGGCGCCGCCCGGTCCGCTCCAAACCGCATAGTAGAGCCGACGAGCGGTCGACCCCGGTGCGAGCCGGACGCCGAGACCCCAGACCCGCCGCCCGGAGGCCGCGAGGTTCCAGCAGGCCGGCGTCTTGTCGAACGGGCCGGCGGCGCAGTCGGCGATCATCGCCCGCGAGGCCGGATCGAAGACGATCGGCGACAGATTGGCCGGCTTGCCGGTCGCTCCGTCGATGAACGAGGCGCGTCCGGACGTGCCATGGTCCCAGACGCCGAGTTCGGCGCCGGTGGCGGCATCGAACCGATGGATCATGCCGGTCTCCAAGTCGGAGACGTAGATCTGCCGGGTGGTCTTGTCGAAGGCGAGGTTGCCGAGTGCCGCGCCGGTGTTGCTGCGGCCACCGAGCTTGACCTCGGCGAAGGGCTGCGGCCGATATCCGGTCGCCGCGTCGAGCTTCCAGATCATGCCCGGACTGCCTTGCCCCCACATGCCCGGCATCCACTGGCCGGTCCCGGCGAGGGTATGGAGGCCGAAGGCGGCCGTGGCGGCGAGATAGATGCTGGGCGGGCTGGCATTGTCGAGCACCACACCGAACACCTGGCCGACCTCACCCGAGGTGACCGGTGCCCGCTGCGGCTCGTCGGGCCAATGGGCGCCCTGCGGCGGGAATCCGGGGCGGCGGATGTCGACGATCGAACCGACCGTGCCGGCGGTGTCGATCATCGGTCCGGAGGGACCGGAGGCGACGCCCGAGAAGCGGGTGAGATAGGCCTCACCCGGTTGCAGGCCGGGCGATTGGGCCGAGACGGCCGTGGCCGTCAGGCAGAGCGCGGCGAAGGAGAGCGCCGATCCGAGGATCGCTCGTCTTCGCGGAATGCTCGTATGTCGGGAGGCGGAAAGGAAGCCCCGCCCCGAGCTCACGGCTTCGGGCATTGTCGTCTCCTTCCACGTGTCGCCATTGTCCTTATGGTTCCTGCGACCTCCATAGTTTCTGCCACTTTTCCCGCGGGAGTCGATAGGCACTCTCACCGATCCGCGACGAACGTGAATCCGCCGTATTCCGGGACGGTCGCAATCGATCCGGGCATATCGGGGGCAGGATCCCGCTGGACGCGGACGCGGTCGGCCGCACGCACCCGATCCCGCGATCGCGGGTCGGCGTCGTTCGTCGCGCGAAGTGTCGGATCAGTAGTGCGGCGGCGGCGGTTCCGGCGGCGCGAAGCGGCCGAGCCGGCTCTCCGCCTCGCGCAACTGGTCGGTGAGCATGCCGACCCGGCGGCTCAGCTCGTCGATCCGCTTCCACTGGTCGAGCACCACCCGATCGAGATCGGCGATGGTCTGTTCCTGGTGGGCGAGGGCGGTCTCCACCTCCTCGAGACGGCGGGCGAGGGCTTCCGCATCGGGCATGGTCGGTCTCGTGGCGCGAGGGTAGGGTCCTCTCGATGGACGATCGCGCCGCCCCTGTCCAGGGGCGATCACCCGCGCCGCCGCAGCTTCTCCCAGCGTTTCGCCGCGCGTTCGCGCTTCAGCCGCGACAGGCGCTCGATCCAGAAGACGCCGTCGAGCTGGTCGATCTCGTGTTGCAGGCAGACGGCGAGGAAGCCCTCGGCCTCCTCCTCTCGGGCCGCACCGTCGAGATCGCGGTAGGCGATGCGCACCCGCGCCGCCCGCTCGACCTCCTCGACCACCCCGGGCATCGACACCGAGCCCTCGACATGGCGGATCGTCTCCGCCGACGCTTCGGTCACCACCGGGTCGACGTAGACGCGAACCTCCCCGGGCGTGAGTTCGAGCACGACGAGGCGCTGGAGTTCGCCGATGTGAGGCCCGGTGATGCCGACGCCGGGCGCGGCCCGCATCGTGGCCAGGAGATCGTCGGCGAGCCGCCGCAGATCGTCGTCGAAGGCGGTGATCGGCGCCGCCTTCGCCTTCAGCCGCGGGTCCGGCCACTTCACGATCTCGCGCACCGCCATCTCGCCTCTCCCGGATCGCTCCACCGCTCCGAATAGGCGACGGCGGCGATGTCGTCCACCGCCGCCGTCCGGTTTCGCGCGGGTCGGTCGTCCTCAGAACTTCAGCTTGCGGGCGATCTCCTCCGCCGCCTTGCGCTTCTGGGCGATGAGGTCGTCGAGGGCGATGTCGGCCTTGCCGAGTTCGGCGAGCCGGTCCTCCTGCTGGCGCAGCGCGTCGAGATAGCGCCGTCCGAGGTCGGTCGCCTGGCCGGTCGAGGCGAGGTTCTTGCGGATGCGGTCCTGATCGTCGGCGATCTTCTTGCGCTCGGCCTCGATCTGCCCCTTCTGGGTCCGCGCCCGCGAGATCTCGCCGACCACCTCGCCGAGCCGGCCGACCGCCTCCTTCAGCGCCGGGCTCTCGTTGTCGAGGCCGCGGATGCGGGCGAGCATGTCCTCGACGGCCAGTGTCGTCAGCGTCACCACCTGCTGGTCGATCCGCTCCAGCGCCAGTTCCGCCTTGGCGGTCTCGCCCTTGCCGGCGCGCACCGTCCAGCGCAGCTTCTGCGGCGTCGCCTCGATGTCCTTGATCTCGGCGGCCGGAGCCCATCCGGCGACGCGATCCTCCTCGACCAGCACGTCGCGGGCCTCGTCGGCCGGCGCCGTCACCTCGTAGGCGATCACCCGGCGCGACTTGATCGTGGTGGTGAGCCTGCCGTCGACGGCGGTGCCGAGGCTCGACCGACGCACCCCGCGATCCTCGCGGCGGATCTCGGTCTTACCGTCGAGGGCGAAGGTGACGAACTTCTGCGCCCCGCGCGGCAGGAGCGGCAACAGCGCATCGCCGACGTGGTTGGTCGCGCCGTCGCCCGCCGTCTCGAAGGCGGTGACGATGCCCGCCGGCAGCCCGGTCTCGCCGTCGTTCCGCAGACGTGCCGCCGCGAAGGGCCGCTTGGCGTGCACCTCCGGGCGATAGAGCCACACTCGCTCGGCGGCGATCTCGCGGTCGACGAAGGGCACCATCATGGTGTGGCCGGTGGCGAGCGAGACCCGGCCCGGGAAGCGATAGAGGAGCTGCGTCGACGCCTCCTCCGCTTCGGCCGCCGTCCCGCTGGCCATCGGCGCAGGGGCGACCGCGTCCGCGGGCTCGGGAGCGGCCATCATCGCCGGAGCCCCGGGCGGTGGTGCCATGGCGACCGGCCGCGCCGTCTGGGCACTGCCGGCGCGGGCCTGCATCATGCTCTCGCGCTCGGCCATCGCCTTGCGCGCCGCCGCCATCGGCACCTCCGGGACGATCGACGGCGCGCTGGATCCGGCCAGCGGCACCTCCTCGCGCTCGCCGTAGACCGAGGAATAGAGCGGCTGGGTCAGCGCCACCGGCTGACCGGAGACGAGGCTCAGCTCCACGTCCTTCCAGTCGCCGCCGGTGAGGTTCTCCAGCACCGCCCAGCCCTGGAGCCGCGCCTTGCCGGCCTTGTCGCCGTCCTTGGGCAGCACCAGCCGCCAACTGGTCTTCCAGATCGGCGCCGCCACCACGTAGCCGACGGCGACGGTGCGATCACCCTGGCCGGCGAGGCCGATGGCGAGGCTGCGGCGATCCTTGGCGCGGTTCTCCATCAGCCCGGAGAGGGCGCGCTCGATCTGGCCGCGGGTCTGCGGATCGGTGAAGGCGAGCGCCGTCACCTCTTCGAGGATCGCCTGGACGAAGCCCTTGTCGGTGACCAGGGTCAGCCGGTGGCGCTGGATGGTGCCGCGATCGTTCGGCAGGGTGACGGTCTCCGCCTCGACCCGGAACACTCGGCCGCGCGCCTCCACCGGCCCCTTGATCTCGACCTCCGAGCCGATGAGCGCGTTGAGCAGCTCCGACGGGCTCTCCAGCGCCGAACGTTCGAACGGCAGGTCACGGAACAACTGGTCGAGCGGCTCGCGCCCGGGCAGCGACACCGTGCCGATCGAGCCGACCGCGTCGAAGACGGTGAGCGACTTGAGGATGTCGTCGACCTGATCGAGCCGCACCGGCAGATCGATGGTGGTCGGCCCGGCGACCGGTCCGGCATGGGTGAACTGGGCGAGACCCGAGGTCGACAGCACCACCCGCTTCAGCGGCAGATCGCCGGCCTCGGCCGCGACACCGCCGAGGAGCACGGCGGTGGAGGCGAGGAGGGCAGGGGCGAGACGGGGGCCTCGTCTGCGGCGGGCGGTGGTGGTTTCGGGGCGGGTCATGGACGCTCCTCCTGTCGCGGCGCGGACCGGGGCGCCGATTGCGCGCGGTCGCCGGTTCGGCGCCGATGCTAGATCCGATCGTGTCGATTCTCTGCCCTTCCGGTGGCGCCGCCATGATGTCGCGCCGTCGCACCGCGAAATGGTCGCGCGACGCATGGAAGCCCCGCCGTCCGGGTGGGCGGCGGGGCGTTGCGCATCGGGTCTCGCGGCCGGTCCACTCAGTCCATCCGCTCCATCACCTTCATCCCGGCGATGCCGCCGGCGATCAGCGCGAAGAAGACGAGGAAGGAGGAGAGGGCGAGCGTCGAGGCGCCGGTCACCGCCTGCCCGACGGTACAGCCGGTGGCGACCACGCCGCCGACCCCCATCAGCACCGCGCCGAACAGGTTCCTGAGCGTGTCGGAGACGTCGTAGAAGGTGGCGAGCTTCACCTTGCCCTGCGCCGTTCCCATCAGGAACGCCCCGAGGATGGTTCCGAACACCGTCGCCACCCCGAAGTTCGGGATCGGCACCGCGGTATAGCGCTGCAGCCAGTCGAGCGCGTCGCCGGCCGGCCGCACGAAGGTGAGCGAGGTCGGCAGGATCGGCGTGTCCGCCATGTCGTCGAAGGCGAGCCCGGTCAGCGCCCAGCCGGCGACCACGCAGACGCCGACGCCGATCCCGGCGGCGATGTGGACCGGCGACGAGCGGAACGGTCCGTGGGCAAAGCACCAGGCCAGGATGGCGACGACCACCGCCACCGCCATCGCCGTCTCCGCCGCCCCGGCCCCCATGCCGGTGAAGCGCGCCAGGAAGGCCCCGAGCCCCTGGCTCGCCATCCCGAAGCCCTTGAGATCGATCGCCGTGGTCGCCGCGATCGATGCCCGGGTCGGGCCGAGGAGGCCGCCCATCGCCATGTAGCCCGAGATCGCGATCACCACCACGACGACCAGCGAGCGCAGATCGCCGGTGCCGATCCGCACCAGATTGCGGCTGGCACACCCGCCGCCGAACACCATGCCGAAGCCGAACATCAGCCCGCCGATGACGGCTCCCGCCCAATCGAAGGTCGGGGAGAGGTACATCGCCCGCGACGTGTCGAGCCACCCGGCGGAGCGCAGCAGCATCACCCCGACGATCGCCGTCGCCGTCGCCAGCCACCACGAGCGGAAGCGCCGGCCGTCGCCGAAGTTCAGCATGTCGGAGAGCGATCCCATGGTGCAGAAGTTCGTCCGCTGCACGACGGCGCCGAAGACGATGCCGATGACGAGACCGCCGAGCGCCACCGCCACCGCGGCGTTCTCGACGATCTGTGCCCGCAACTGTTCCATGGACCTCTCCCCCTGTCGCGCGACCGCCTCGCGCCGGGACGTCGCCGGTCGAACGGGCGGTTCTTCTGTTTCATCGGGCCTGACGGCCGCCGCTCGGGCACGCGCCTGCGCTCGCCGAGATCGTCGATCCCGTCGTGCCCGAGGTCGTTCGGTCGGTCGGGCTCAGCCGCAGCCGCCGATCGTGACCTTCACCTGCTTCTTCTCGAGATAGACCTCGCCGGTGTTGGTGGTCGCCAACACCCAGACGTTCTGCGTCGCCGCGAGCCGCACCCGCAGCGACACTTCGGCCTTGCCGGAGGTCGGGGAGAGGCGGAAGCGGGCGATCAGGCTGGTCGGATTCTCCTCGCCGAGAACCAGGATCTCCGTGACATGCGCGGCTTCCGTCATCGGGCTGTCGACGATCGCGGTGAACGGCACCGTGGCACCGTTCTCGGCGATCTCCGGCAGATCGACGGTGAGCTTGCCCTTCACCGGCTCGCGCCCGGCGAGGAAGGTCTTGGCCACCTCCGCCGTGTCGTTGGCGGCCTCCGCCGGCCCGATGCCGAGCGGCAGCGCGGCGAAGAGGGCGATGCCGGCACCGAAGGCCAGCGCCTGACGGCGATCGAGGATGGTCATGTGGTCGTCTCCCCCTGTGTAGAGATCCCGCAGCCGCCACGCCCGTCCGCGGTCGCCGGCTCGGCCGCGCGACCTCGTCCGGCCCGACGGCCCGAGGTGATCATGCGAGGAGAAGACGGCGGAGTGCAGAACGCACCCTCGAGTGGTGTCGATCGCTCTCCCGCGGCCCTCGGCCCCGGGCGAGTTCGAACCACGACCCTCCGTTTCCCCCTCTCGCGGCTTGGCGCCGTCTCGTTCCGAACACTCGTCTGCGGAGTGTTTCAGTATCTGATCATATTACGATGGATCTCCCCGTGATCAAGCGATCTTCGGCTCCGAACGCCCGCTTCGCGGTTCGCCCCCTCGGCTTCGCACTGAAATATTTCTAATCGATTCAAAATCCGGCTTTATCTGGGGGCGAGAATATATTCATATGTTCATGAACGGGTGATCCGTGTCCTCGGCCACGCTCACGCGCGGGTGGGGACGTGCCGGCGGTCGGAGGGGAAGATCCGCCGCGGCTCGGTCGGGGCAGGGTCCTGCCGCCGCCCGCACCGGCATCGAACGAAGGAGGAATTTCAGACCGGCGATTCGATCGACCGCTCCGTCCGAAGAGAGCGGCGAACATCAGAACAGAACGATCAGGGGGAAACGTGATGAAGAGGTCGAAGTTCCATCGACTCCTGCCCGTCGCCGTGTTGCTCGGCGTGACGGCAGTGAGCCATTCCGCATACGCGCAGGCGACTCCCGAGATGCTGGCCGACACCTGTGCCGGTTGCCACGGCACCGACGGTTCGAGCAACGGTCCGGCGACGCCGACCATCGCCTCGCTGTCGACCGACTACTTCATCATGTCGATGAAGGACTACAAGTCCGGCAAGCGTCCCTCGACGGTGATGGGGCGCATCGCCAAGGGCTATTCCGACGACGACATCGCCGCCATGGCGAAGCACTTCCAGACCAAGCCCTTCCAGCGGCCCGGCCAGAAGGTCGACGCCGACAAGGCCAAGGCCGGCAAGGCCCTGGCCAAGAAGTATTGCGAGAGCTGTCACGAGGACGAGGGCCGTATCGGCGAGGGCGTGGGTGTGCTCGCCGGCCAGATGCTGCCCTACCTGCAGTACTCGATGGTCGACTTCCTCTCCGGCAAGCGTGAGACCGAGAAGCGTCAGAAGGCCAAGTTCGACGCGCTCGTCAAGGATACCGGGAGCGACGCGGCCTTCCAGCCGATCCTCCACTACTACGCCGGCGTGAAGTGAGGGGAGGAAGCGTCATGTTCCAGATCGATCGTCGCAAGTTCCTCGTCGGTGCCGGTGCCTCGGCCTCGACCCTTCTCGCCGCGCCTCACGTCGCCCGCGCCGCCGGCGGCAAGGTGGTCGTCATCGGTGGTGGACCGGGTGGCGCCACCGCCGCCAAGTACCTCCGCCGCGTCGACCCCTCGATCGAGGTGACCCTGATCGAGGCCAACAAGGACTACTACACCTGCTTCATGTCGAACGAGGTGCTCTCCGGTGAGCGCACCCTCGACAGCCTGAAGTTCGGCTACGCCGGTCTCGCCAAGGCGGGCGTCAAGGTGGTCCACGACCTCGTCGTCGGCATCGACGGCGCCGCCAAGGTGGTCACCACCCAGGGTGGTCAGAAGTTCCCCTACGACCGCTGCATCGTCGCGCCCGGCATCGACATGGTGTTCGGCGCGCTGCCCGGCTACACCGCGGAAGCGGCCGAGACCATCCCGCACGCCTGGAAGGCCGGTCCGCAGACCGCGCTGCTGCGCAAGCAGCTCGAGGCGATGCCGGACGGTGGCGTCTTCGTCATGGTCGCCCCGCCGAACCCCTACCGCTGCCCGCCCGGCCCCTACGAGCGGGCGAGCCTGGTGGCCCACTACTTCAAGCACCACAAGCCCAAGTCGAAGATCATCATCCTCGACACCAAGGACGCCTTCTCCAAGCAGAAGCTGTTCGAACAGGCCTGGACCAAGTTCTACGGCTTCGGCACCGACAAGAGCCTGATCGAGTGGGTGCCCGCCTCCAAGGGCGGCAAGCCCTCGGCGATCGACGTCGCCGGCATGGCGGTGCAGACCGACATGGACACGATCAAGGGCGCGGTGATCAACGTCATTCCGGCGCAGAAGGCGGGTCAGATCGCCTTCGACGCCGGCCTGACCGAGGGCAACTGGGCGCCGGTCAACAAGGCCACCTTCGAGTCGAAGAAGATCCCCGGCATCCACGTCCTCGGCGACGGCTCGGATGCCGCGGCCATGCCCAAGTCGGGCTATTCGGCCAACTCCCAGGGCAAGGTGACGGCCGCCGCGGTCGCCGCCCTGCTCTCCGGCAAGACCCCGCCGACCCCGGCCTACGTCAACACCTGCTACTCGATCGCCGGTGAGGACCACGCCTTCTCGGTCGCCGGTGTCTACACCTACGACGGCGAGAAGAATGCCATCGCCGAGGTCCAGGGCTCGGGCGGCCTGTCGCCGATCGACGCCTCGGACGAGGACCGCAAGCGCGAGGTCCAATACGCCCAGAGCTGGTTCCGCAACATCACCGCGGACATCTGGGGCTGAGGACCAACTCGAACGACGGCGCGCGGACGGGGGGTGACCCCGTCCGCGACGTCGGAGGAGCGCGACCGTGTTCGCTACGATCAAACGATGGCTCACGCCGTCCTGGCTGACGGGCGGCGCACTCGGCCTGTTGTTCGCCGGCGCCGCCGCCATGGCGGTGTTCTTCGGCGGCTTCACCATCTTCGCCCAGTACACCAATCGGATGGAGTTCTGCATCTCGTGCCACGAGATGGAGAACGGGCCCTATGCCGAATACAAGAAGACGATCCACTATTCGAACCGCACCGGCGTCCGCGCCGAATGCAACGACTGCCACGTCCCGAAGGACTTCGGTCCCAAGCTGATGGCCAAGGTCATGGCGGCCAAGGACGTCTGGCACCACCTGCTCGGCACCATCGACACGCCGGAGAAGTTCGAGGAGCACCGCCTCGACATGGCCAAGCGGGTCTGGGCCAAGATGGCATCGACCGGCTCGCGCGAGTGTCGCAACTGCCATGCCTTCGGGGCGATGAACCTCGAGGAGCAGGGACGGCGCGCCAAGCTGAAGCATCCCGTGGCGATGCAGGAGGGCAAGACCTGCATCGATTGCCACAAGGGCATCGTCCACGAACTGCCGCAGGGCTACGAGGGCGACTGACCGCGCCATGGCGGACGATCGGACGATCCCGTGGGTCGTCCCGGCCGACGCGACGCATCCCGCCGGAGCGGTCGATCCGAGATCGGCCCGGCTCCGCCGCGGGAGAGACGAATGGGAAAGAGAGAACATGATCGGGCTTCGTGGTGCCGCTCTCGGCCTAATCTTCGCGGCGCTCCTGTCGGTGCCGACGGTCGCCACCGTCGCTCGCGCCGGCGAGGACGAGGCCGCGACCATCGCCCGCGGCGGGCGCCTCTACGACGACTGGGCCAAGGAGATCGGGGGCGATCGCCTGCGCCAGACCGAGCGCTCGCAGGACAAGCCGGCGACCCGTCCCGGCCGCTGCGTCGACTGCCACGGCTGGGACTATCGCGGCCGCGACGGTGCCGCCCAGCGCATCGGCCACATGGGCCTCGCCAAGGGCATCGACGGCAAGGCCGGCGGCGACATCGCCTCGATCACCGCGATCCTCAAGGACGAACGCCACGGCTACCGCGACTTCCTCGGCGATGCCGATCTCGCCGATCTGGCGCTGTTCGTCGCCAAGGGGCAGGTCCCGATGACGAACCTCGTCGACCCGGCGACGCTGCGCGCCCGCGGCTGGGCGCCGAACGGCAACGTCTATTTCCAGACCATCTGCGCCAACTGCCACGGCAACGACGGCCAGGGCATCGTCGATGCCCGCCCCCTCGGCGACGTCGCTCGCGAGGACCCGTGGCGGGCGATGCATACCCTGCTCAACGGCCATCCCAACGGCACCATGCCGGCGCTCCGGGTGCTGCAGACCACCACCCTCGTCGACATCCTCGGCCACATCCAGACGCTTCCGCCCCGCGATCTCCTCGCCTCGGTCGTCCGCGGCGGCCGGCTCTACGACACCTGGTACAAGGAGAACGGCCGCGACGTGCCCGCCGGCGTCCATCCCGCCTATCCCGGAACGCCGCCGAAGGGCGTCGAGGCGCGCACCACGTGGCGCTGCAAGGAGTGTCACGGCTGGGACTATCGCGGCAAGGACGGCGCCGCCGCGGCCGAGAACAAGCTGGCGGTGAAGGGGCTCCACGAGCTCGCCGGTGCCGATCCCGGCCTGATCGCCGCCAAGTTCATGGACGCTCGTCACGGCTTCGGTGCGCTGTTGTCGCCGCGCGACACCTTCGACCTCGCCAACTTCGTCTCGCGCGGTCAGTTCGACATGGACGAGGCGATCGAACGGTCGTCGCGCCGTTCGCTCGGCCGGCCGGAACGCTACACCTCGCACTACCACACCATCTGCGCCCCCTGTCACGGCAGTGACGGTCGCGCCATCCGCACCATGCCGCCGCTCGGCCGCATCGCCGCGTCCGACCCCTGGCGGGCGCTGCACGGCATCCTCAACGGCCACCCGGGCGAGACGATGCCGCCGCTGATGGCCCTGCCGCGCGACGCCGCGAACGGAATTCTCGCCTACATCCAGACGCTTCCGAGCCATCGCTGAAGTGCGGCCGGAGCCGCCGGCCCGCCGCCTTCCGCCGAACGCCTGGGAAGCCGATCGAACGAACGAACCAGAGGAACACCCGTCATGTTGGAGAAGCCCAAGATCCGCATCCCCACTTCGGTGAAGAAGGGGGAGGTCTTCCAGGTGAAGACCCTGATCAAGCACCCGATGGAATCGGGCAACCGCAAGGATGCCTCGGGCGCCCCGATCCCGCGCAAGATCATCAACCGCTTCGTCTGCAAGGCGAACGGCAAGGTCGCCTTCTCCGCCGACTTCAACACCTCGGTCTCCGCCGACCCCTTCCTGACCTTCTCGCTCCGCCTCGAGGAGACCTCGAAGCTCGAGTTCTCCTGGTACGAGGACGGCGGCGCCGTCGTCACCGAGACCGTCGACGTCGAAGTGAAGTGAGCCGCCGCGCCGCCGCCGGTGCTCGTGGCGGTGGTGGCGGCCGATCGGGGGTTCCCTCGACGGGACAAGCTCGTCCGGCGGGTGTAGGGTCGCGGCTGTTCGCAGGCCGGAGCCGCCCGCATGGACCCGCTGATCTTCGAGACCCGCGCCCTGACCAAGATCTACCGCACCGGCGCGGTGGAGGTTCAGGCGCTGCGCGGCGTCGACTTCCAGGCCTCGCGCGGCGAGTTCGTCGTCCTCCTCGGCCCCTCCGGCTCGGGCAAGTCGACCTTCCTCAACATCATCGGCGGGCTCGATCGCGCCACCTCGGGCGACGTGCGCTTCACCGACCACGACCTCGCCGCCATGGCCGACCGCGAGTTGACCCTCTACCGCCGCGACCACGTCGGCTTCGTCTTCCAATTCTACAATCTGGTGCCGAGCCTCACCGCCCGCGAGAACGTCCAGCTCGTCACCGAGATCGCCCGTTCGCCGATGCCGGCGGAAGAGGCGCTGGCGATCGTCGGTCTCGCCGACCGGGTCGACCATTTCCCCGCCCAGCTCTCCGGCGGCGAGCAGCAGCGCGTCGCCATCGCCCGCGCCATCGCCAAGCGGCCCGACGTCCTGCTCTGCGACGAGCCGACCGGGGCGCTCGATTCCGAGACCGGCGTGCGCGTGCTGGAGGCCCTGACCCGGGTCAACACCGACCTCGGCGCCACCACCCTGGTCATCACCCACAACGCCGCCATCCAGGAGATCGCCCACCGCGTCGTCCACTTCGGCGACGGCCGCATCGTCTCGACCCACACCAACGCCGAGCGCAAGCCGCCCTCGGCCATCGTCTGGTGAGGCCATGAGCGCGCTGCGCCGCAAGCTGGTGCGCGATCTGATCCGCCTGTGGCCGCAGGCGCTGGCCATCGCCCTGGTGATGGCGGCGGGCGCCGCGACGCTGATTCTCGGCGTCGGCACCCACTCCGCCCTCTACGAGACCCGCGAGGCCTATTACGAGCGAAATCGCTTCGCCGACGTCTTCGCCGATCTGACCCGGGCGCCGATGGTCTTCGCCGACGAGATCGCCCGCATCCCCGGCGTCGCCGCGGTCGAGCCGCGCGTCTCCAAGCTGGCGCTGCTCGATCTGCCCGGCGTGCTGGAACCCGCTTCGGCGATGATCGTGTCGCTGCCCGACTGGCGCGAGCAGCGGCTCGACCTCCTCCACATGGTGCGCGGCCGTAAGCCGACGCCCGGCGACGACCGCGAGGTGGTGGTGAGCGAGCCCTTCGCCACCGCCAACCGCTTCGATCTCGGCGCGACCTTCTCGGCCCTGATCAACGGTCGCAAACGCAACCTCGAGATCGTCGGCATCGCGCTTTCGCCGGAGTTCGTCTACGCCATGGGCCCCGGCGACATGATGCCGGACGACCGCCGCTACGGCATCGTCTGGATGTCGGAACGGGCGCTCGCCGCCGCCTGGGATCTGACCGGCGCCTTCTCCACCGTCCACCTCGCCCTGATGCGCGACGCCTCGCAGGCCGACGTCGTCCAGCGGCTCGATCTCCTCTTGACCCGCTACGGCGGCCTCGGCGCTCACGGCCGCAAGGACCAGACCAGTCACGCCTTCCTCGATTCCGAACTCACCCAGCTCGAGGCGATGAGCCGCATCCTGCCGCCGATCTTCCTGGTGGTCGCCGCCTTCCTGGTCAACATGACGCTGACCCGCCTGATCGCGCTCGAACGCGAGCAGATCGGGCTCCTCAAGGCGCTCGGCTATTCCGATCTGGCGGTCGGCGCCCATTATCTCGAATTCGTCGGCGCCATCGCCGTCGTCGGCTCGCTGATCGGCGTCGTCGCCGGCACCTGGCTCGGCAACGGCATGGCCCACCTCTACCGCAACTTCTACCACTTCCCCTTCCTGGTCTTCCGCCTCGACCTCGGCACCTGGGTGGTGGCCCTCGCCGTGACGCTGACCGCAGCGTTGACCGGAGCCGCGGCGGCGGTCGCCGCCGTGGTCCACCTGCCGCCGGCGGTCGCCATGCAGCCGCCCGCCCCGGCGCGCTACCGCCACGGCCTCGCCGATCGGCTCTATCGCTGGCTGGGGGTACGCCAGACCCTGATCATGGTCATCCGCCATGTCACCCACAAACCGCTGCGCAGCCTCGGCTCGGTCTTCGGCATCGCTCTCGCGGTCGCGGTGCTCTCCGGCACGCTGTGGGTCTTCGGCTCGACCGAGCTGATGATCGACGTCACCTTCCACCGCGGCGACCGTCAGGACGCCAGCATCGGCTTCGCCCGCGAACGCTCCTGGTCGGCGATGGCCGACGTCGCCGCCCTGCCGGGGGTGCTCACCGTCGAGCCCTATCGCTCGATCCCGGTGAAGATCCGCCACGGCTCGGTCGAGCGTCGCGTGGCGATCGCCGGCAAGCCGCGGGGAGGGGACCTCAGCCGCATCCTCGGCCGCGATTTCACTCCCGTCAGCCTGCCCGAGGACGGCATCGCCCTTTCCGACATGCTGGCGCGGATCCTGCGCGCCGAGGTCGGCGACGTCGTCGAGGTCGAACTGTTGGAGCGCGATCGCCGCCGCCTCGAGGTGCCGGTGACGGTGATCTTCCAGGGCTACCTCGGGCTCGGCGCCTACATGGATCTCGCCGCCGCCAACCGCATGATGCGCGAGGGCTCGCTGGTCAGCGGCGTCCACATCGCTTACGACGCGGCGCAGCGCGAGGAGCTCTTCGCCCGCCTCAAGACGACGCCGGTCGCCGGCTTCGTCGCGCTTCAGCCGATCTCGCTGCAGAAGTTCCGCGAGACCCTGGCGCAGAACCTCTACATCATGATCGCCGTCTACGTGTCGCTCGGGATGATCATCGCCTTCGGTGTGGTCTACAATTTCGCCCGCATCTCGCTGTCCGAGCAGGGTCGCGAGATGGCGAGCCTCAGGGTGCTCGGTCTGACGCGTGGCGAAGTCTCCGGCATCCTCCTCGCCGAGCTGGCGGTGCTGACGCTGGCCGCTCAACCGGTCGGCTGGCTGATCGGCCGCGGCATCGCCGAGGCCATGGCGCGGGCCTTCGAGAGCGAACTCTTCCGGGTGCCGATCGTCGTCGGCCCCGAGGTCTATGCCTGGGCGAGCGGTGTGGTGATCCTCTCCGCCTTCGTCTCGGCGTTGGTGGTCCGGCGGCGCATCGATCGGCTCGACCTCATCGAAGTCCTCAAGACGCGGGAATGACCATGAACGGCGGATGGGTGAGACGACTGGTCTGGACGGCGGCGGCCCTCGGTGTCGCCGGTGCCTTCGCCTGGGCGCTGGCGCCCAAGCCGGCGCTGGTCGACCTCGCCACCATCGCCCGAGCGCCGCTCGAGGTGACGGTCGAGGACGAGGGCGTCACCCGCATCCGCGAGGTCTATACGATTTCGGCCCCGACTTCCGGCCGGATGCAGAGGAGCCCGCTCACCGTCGGCGACGCCGTGGTGGCGAACCAGACGGTGGTGGCGCGTTTCGAGCCGGGCGACCCGGTCTTCCTCGACGCCCGTACCCGCCGCGTCGCCGAGGCTGCGGTCGAGGCGGCGAAATCCGGCGTGGCGCTGGCCGAGACCCAGGTCGATCAGGCCCGCTCCCAGCTCGCCTTCGCCCGCTCCGACCTGCGCCGCGCCACCGAACTCGCCGAACACCGCACCATCGCCGAGCGCACCCTGGAAAAGGCCCGCCTCGACGTGGCGAGCGGCGAATCCGCCGTCGCCAGCGCCCTCGCCACCCTCGAGGTCCGCCGCCGCGAGTTGGAGAGCGCCCGCGCCCAGCTGATCCAGCCCGGCGAGGGGAGCGAGCGCTCCGCCGCCTGCTGCATCGACGTCCGCGCCCCCGTCAGCGGCCGGGTGCTGAGGATCATCGCCGAGAGCGAACAGGTGGTCGCCGCCGGCAGCCCGCTGGTCGAGATCGGCGACCCGGGCGACCTCGAGATCGTCGTCGATCTCCTGTCGCGCGATGCCGTCCGCGTCGTCCCCGGCGCGATGGCGCGGATCGAGAGTTGGGGCGGCGAAGAGAGCCTCGCCGCACGGGTCCGCCGGGTCGAGCCGACCGGCTTCACCAAGGTCTCGGCCCTCGGCATCGAGGAGCAGCGGGTCAAGGTGGTGCTCGACTTCGCCGACCGCCCGGAGAAGTGGAGCCGCCTCGGCCACGTCTTCCGCATCGTCGCCCGCATCGTCGTCTGGCGCGGCGACGACGAGATCGGCGTGCCGATCGGCGCGCTCTTCCGCTCCGGCGAGACCTGGGCGGTCTTCGTGCTGCGCGACGGCCGTGCCGCGCTGCGCCCGATCGAGATCGGCGAGCGCAACCAGCGCTTCGCCCGCATCCTCTCCGGCCTCGCCGAGGGCGACCGGGTGATCCTCCACCCCAGCGACGCGATCCGCGACGGCACCCGCGCCGATCCCCGGCCGGAGTGAGCCCATTCACCCGCCACCCTTGCGGAACACCCGGTGGAAACGGTCGAGGAAAGCGGCGATGCCCGTCGCGTCGAACCCTTCGAGCCGGATCTCGGCATCGGCGAGCGGTAGACGGAGGAGCGCGATCGAGCGGCTGCGCTCCGGCCCGAGGGCGATCGTCCACCGCCGCCCGTCGTCGAGCCGCGCCGCGACCGACCGCGCCCCGCGCACCAGCCGATCGCCGCCTTCGAGATGCACCGCGAGGCGGACGAGTTCCGCCTCGGTCAACACCATCTCGTAGATCACGCAGAAAGACCCCGGTTCCACGTCGGGAACCGGGGCAAGGGATTCGATCGGGGGATGGGTGCGGTCAGCCACCGGCGATCGGCGGCCAGATCGCGAGCGTATCGCCGTCCACGAGGGCCTCCGTGTCGCGCGTCTCCGGGGGAACGAAGACGCCGTTGCGAATGACCAGGGCGCAGAGCGCCACGGGGAGGTCGAGGGCGGCAATGATGGCCCCCGGCGTGGTGCCGTCGGGAACCGAGAGGCGGATCTCGTTTCGTCTCGCTCCCTCGGGCAGGAAGCGCTCGAGCAGGGCGAAGAGCTTGAACGTGATCGTGATGGTTCGACCGGTTTCGACCACCCGTCCCTTCATCGGGAGAGAATGGATCATCGGGTCCTCCTCGGTCCCTCGCCGATCGGCCATCCGGCGGGGGAAACCGCCGTACCCCATGGATCTGGGGTGCCGATCGACGCCGTCAAGGGCTCGTCTACGTATTTTCGCTCATGAACCTCACGCCGCCGACTGGCCGCAGGCGAGATAGGCGTCCATGAACTTGTTGGGGTCGGTCATCAGCCGCGCCTTCCACTCCGGCGTGAGCTTCACGCCCGTCTGGATCAGCCCGCGCAGCGCGCCGATGTGGTGCGTCCGGCCGACGACGGTCGCCCCGATCACCTTGTCGCCGAGGAACTCCAGCCGGATGTAGCGGAACTCCGGTGCGTCGATCGCCTCGACGTGTTCGCCGCCCTCCGCGCCCCACCACTGCCCGTAGGAGGTGGAAATCAGCCCGAAGGTCTCGAGCACGTTCATCCTGAGGCCGCCGCGGGTCAGCGCATGGCCGCCGGCCATGTTGGCGCCGGCCACCAGCGCCTGATCGGCGGCGTTGGGCTGGATGGCGTTGACCATGTGCTCGCCGGTGGAGAAGTCGAGCGACTCGGTGCAGTCGCCGGCGGCGTAGATGCCGGGAACGGTGGTCTGCATGTGGTTGTCGACGACGATGCCGCCGAGCTTGCCGATCTCGATACCCGACCCCGCGAGGTAGTCGGTGACCGGCGCCACGCCGGTGGCGCAGATGACGAAGTCGAAGTTGCGGGCGCTGCCATCGCCGAAGGTGACGGTGACCCGGTCCTTCGGGTTCTTCTCCTTGAACACCGGCGTCAGCAGGCCGCCGTGCGGCTTGTTCTGCTCGACCGCGGTGACCCGGGTCGAGGTGAGGAATTCGACGCCCGCCTTCTCGTTCCACTCGCGGATGAGCCCGCTCGCCGCCGGGGTCATCATACGGGGAACGACGCGGTCGCCCATCTCGACCACGGTGAGCTTGCCGCCGGTCTTGTTCACCGTGGTGGCGATCGCTTCCATGATGATCATGCCGATGAAGCCGGCGCCCATCTGCAGCACACGCGCCCCCGGCCGCAGCCGATCCATGATCTTGCGCGCGTCCTCGAGCGTCCAGCACGACACCACGTCGGCGAGATCCATGCCCGGGATCGGCGGTCTGACCGGCTTCGATCCGGTGGCGATCAGCAGCCGGTCGTAGGGAATCGCCGAGCCGTTCGACAGCGCCACCGTCTTCGCCGCGGTGTCGATCGCGGTCGCCCGCGCCTCGAGCAGATCGATCCGGGTCTTCGCCCAGTGGTCGCGGTCGTGGCGCAGCAGCGTGCCCGACTCGGCGATCTTGCCTTCGAGCAGATAGGGGATCGCCATGCGCGAATAGGGCCGCTCGTGCTCGTCGCCGACGATGACGATCTCGTCGTCGGGGCGCTTCTTGCGGATGGTCTCGGCGGCGACGACCCCGGTCGGGCCGTTGCCGAGGATGACGTGTCTCATGGGGGGCTCCGGACGGTCGGATCTCGGAAGAAGAAGGCCGCGCGGGAGACAGGATCTCCCGCGCGGCCCGCACGTTCTCGGGCCGCGGTCAGAGACCGAGGCGGACCCGCGTCTCGTTGGTCGGGACGCCGTCCTGAGTCCAGCCGCGCAGCGCGTAGTACTCGGGCAGCATCTTGTCGAGGCCGTTGACCAGGCCCTTGGCCGGACCGGTCTTGGCCGGTTCGGTCAGCAGGCGCTTGGGCAGCGTGTCGTCCTTCGAGGTGAAGCCGGCGGCGTTGTTGAACATGCGCTCCATGTTCCAGATGCGCTCGCCGACCTTCTCCAGGTTCTCGATCGACCAGTCGCCCTCGCACGCCGCCTGCAGCTGCGGCGCGACGTCGGCGAGCGTCCAGGCGAAGGAGGTGAAGATGCAGATGCCGGCCGAGTCGAAGGCCGCCGTCGCATCCTGGAAGGCCTTGACCAGACCCGCCTTGCCCTCGGTGGCCAGCGGATCCGTCTTGATCGGGATGCCGAGGACTTCCGAGGCCACGGTGTAGCTGCGCAGATGGCAGGCGCCGCGGTTGGAGGTGGCGTAGGTCAGGCCCATGCCCTGGATGCCGCGCGAGTCGTAGGCCGGGAATTCCTGGCCCTTGACCGACATCGACAGCTCGGGATGGCCGTACTTCTCGCAGAGCCGCTTCGAGCCCATCGCGACTTCACGGCCGAAGCCCTCGCCGGTGGCGACCTTCTCGGCCAGGAAGGTGAGCGCCGCCGCCGAACCGAACGGCGCCTCGATGCCGATCTGCTCCTTGGTGAGCACGCCCATCTCGTAGAGTTCCATCACCGCGCCGACGGTCGCGCCGAAGGAGATCGGGTCGAAGCCGTCCTCGTTGGCGAGGAAGTTGGCGTAGGTGAGGGCCTCGAGGTCGTTGACGCCGTTGGCGGCGCCGAGCGCCCAGGCCGCCTCGTATTCGAGACCGCCCGAGGCGCCCCAGTACTGCGGCCGGTTGACCACGGTGAAGTGGGTCTCGTCGATCTTCGAGATGCGGCCGCAGGCGATGGTGCAGCCGAAGCAGGCCTGATTGGTGACGAGGTTGGCCTTGCCGTCGGTCGGGCGCTTCTCGCGCATCGCCTCGGCCGAGATGTCCCGCGCCCCCTCGAACTGGATGTCCTTGTGGTTGCGGGTCGGCAGGGCGCCGATCTCGTTGATGACGTTCATCAGCACCTGGGTGCCGTAGGCCGGCAGGCCCTGGCCGGTGACGGCGTTGTCGGCGAGCACCTTCTTCGCCGCCCTGGCCGCCGCCATGAAGGCCTTCGGGTCGCGCACCGCACCGACGCCCTTGGTGCCGCGCACCGCGATCGCCTTGAGGTTCTTCGAGGCCATCACCGTGCCGACGCCCGAACGGCCGGCGGCGCGATGTAGATCGTTGACCACCGCCGCGTAGAGGCAGCCCTGCTCGGCCGAACGGCCGCAGGACGAGACGCGCATCAGGGGGTCCTGGTGCTTCTTCTTCAGGAACTCCTCGGTGTGCCACACCGACGTGCCCCAGATCTCGGCCGCGTCGTGGAGGGTGACCTCGTCGTCGCGGATCTCGAGATAGATCGGCTTCGGCGACTTGCCTTCCAGGATGACCATGTCCCAGCCGGCCATCTTCAACTCGGCGCCCCAGTAGCCGCCCGAGTTGGAGCAGGCGATGGCGCCGGTGAGCGGGCCCTTGGTGATGACGGTGTAGCGGCCGCCGGTCGAGGCCATGGTGCCGGTGAGCGGTCCGGTGGCGAAGATCAGCTTGTTGGCGGGGGAAAGGGGCTCGACCTTGGCGCCGACCTCCTCGACGAAATATTTCGTCCCGAGGCCGCGCGAGCCGAGATACTCGAACGCCCACTCCATGTTGAGTGGCTCGGAGGTGCAGGTGCCGGCGGTCAGGTCGACGCGCAGGATCTTACGTTGCCAGGACATGTGCGATCCTCCTCGTCTCAGGCCGTGGTCACTTGGGTGTCGAGCTTCTCGGCCCAGGCGCGCATGCGGTCGAGGCCGGTCCAGCTGGCATCGACGAAGGTGATCGCACCCGTCGGGCAGGCTTCGGCGCAGGCCGGCGAGCCGGCGCACAGGTCGCACTTCTGCACCTTGCCGGTGTCGGCGACGTAGTTGATCGTGCCGAAGGGGCAGGCGATCGTGCACACCTTGCAGCCGACGCAGGTCGTCTCGTTGACCACCTTGGCGCCGGTCTTCTTGTCCTCGGAGATGGCGCCGACCGGGCAGGCGTGCATGCACCACGCCTCGTCGCACTGGGTGCAGGTGTAGGGCACCTTGCGACCGGTCGAATGGAAGTCGAACACCTTGATGCGCGACTTCGAAGTGGCGAAGACCCCGTGATTCTCGAACGAACAGGCCATCTCGCACTGGAGACAGCCCGTGCATTTCGAGGGGTCGATGTGCAGCGAATTCATCATGCGGCGCGCCCTCCCTTGGTTCATCGACGGGAGGAACGACACGGCCGCCGCTCCACGCGGCGATCGTTCGCGAATCCTCCCTTGGTATTCCGTTGTGTTCATCCGATCAAAACGAAGCAATCGCCGCAGAATGCGTTGTGTTCGACTGCGAAAAGCGCTCGTTTCGACCGAACTGACCTTTATTTAGATCGATTGATATCAACGGCAGGGCCTTTTGCAATGGCTCTAAAGGAGGAATTTTCGACATGCCGATCGGCCCCCGCGGCGACGGGAAACGCTTCGTTAAGGGCGAATTTCGAATACGATCGGCGCAGAATCCCGAGGCGGACGATGACCGACGAGCCCGTCGGGCGTCCCGCTGCAGATGGAGAGACCCGAGCCATGATCGCCGTGCGCCTGTTCCTCAAGCTCGATGCCGAGACCCGCATCGGTCACGGCAAGGTCGCCCTGCTCGAGGGCGTCGCCGAGACCGGCTCGATCTCCGCCGCCGGCCGCGCCTGCGGCATGACCTACCGCCGCGCCTGGGAACTGATCGACCACATGAACAAGGCCTTCGGCCGTCCGTTGGTCACCGGCCACACCGGCGGCGCCGGGGGAGGGGGCGCCTCGCTCACCGAGCTCGGCCGCGAGGTGGTGGCGCGTTACCGGGCGCTGCAGGCCGCGACCGAAGAGGCTGCCGCGCCGCACCTCGCCGCGCTCGAGACCCTGATGGTGACCGCCGACGCTCAGGACGGCCTCGACGACGGCTGCTGACCGGGCTCCGTGCCGTCGATCGGCCCGAATCCGCCGATAGACGGAGCACTCGACCCCAGCCGAGGAGACGCCGATGAAGACCCGCTCGATCGCCGCCGCCGCCGCATGCGGCGCGATCCTGGCGTCGGCGATGGTGGATCCGGTTGCCGCCGGCTCCTGTGTCTCGGTGCGCCCGGGCAACAATCCCGCCTTCGCCGAGCCGCGGCCCTGCCCGACGAAGACCGTCCCGCGGCCCGCGGCCAAACCCGCCGCCACGACCGCCGGACGCGCCACCGAGGTGCGCCGCGAGAACGGCCGGTCGATCTACCGTCATGGCGACACGACGATCGCGATCGGCGGTTCCGTCACCGCCGACGTCGTCGTCGGGCGCGGCCGCATGCGTCCCTGATCGCCCGACGAGCTCACGCCCCGGCGACGCGCGCGTGGACGGCGTTCATGTGGAGGGCGAGGGCGAGATCCTCGTCGGTGACCCGCCCGGCGTCGTGGGTGGTCAGCTCCACCTCGACCCGGTCGTGGACGTTGCGCCATTCGGGATGATGATCGCGCGCCTCCGCCTCGAAGGCGACCTCGACCATGAAGGCCATCGCCGCGCGGAACGAGCCGAAACGGAAGGTCCGGCGGATGCGTCTCTCGTCGCCGCTCCACCCCTCGGGAAGCGTCGGGATCATGGGCGAACCTCCGCGATGCGGCGGATCGGCGCCGATCACACCGCCATGTTGTCGATGAGCCGGGTGCGCCCCAGCCACAGCGCCGCGAGCAACCGCAGCGGCTCGCCCGCCTCGCTCGGCAGGGCGAGGGTAATCGCGTTGCGGATCTCGAGATAGTCGACCTGCCGGAACCCGGCGGCGAGCAGCGCGTCCTTCGCCCCGGCGAGCGCCGTGGCGGCATCGCCGCCGTCTCGGACCGTCGCCGCGACCTTCTGCATCTCGGCATGGAGCCGCGGCGCCACCGCCCGCTCCTCCGGTGTCAGGTAGGCGTTGCGCGACGACATGGCGAGCCCGTCGACCTCGCGCACGGTGGTGCCGCCGACGATCTCCACCGGCAGCATCAGGTCGCGCACCATCTGCCGGACGACGGCGAGCTGCTGATAGTCCTTCTCGCCGAAGATGGCGATGTCCGGCCCGCAGGCGACCAGCAGCTTGGCGACGACGGTCGCCACACCGCCGAAGAAGTGCGGCCGGAAATCGGTCTCGAGCCCGAGCGCCGGCCCGGCGATCTCGATCCGGGTGACCGAGCCGAGCGGATACATCTCCAGCGCGTTGGGGGCGAAGACGAGGTCGGTGCCGAGCGTCGCCAGCTTCTCGACGTCGCTGACCTCGGTGCGCGGATAGGTCTGGAAATCCTCGTGCGGGGCGAACTGGGTCGGATTGACGAAGATCGACACGACGACACGATCCGCGCGGCGGAAGCCCTCCTCGACCAGCGACAGATGGCCCTGATGCAGCGCCCCCATGGTCGGCACCATGGCGACGCGCTCGCCGGCGAGCCGCCAGGCGTTCACCTGGGCCCTGAGATCGGCCACGGTCCGCACGATCGCCGGCTTGCGCTCGGCTTCCGACCCCACACCCCGCATCGCCTCGATCATTCCGGTCTCCCGTCGTCGCGGCTGCCTCTCGGACCCGCCCACGACCCCATGTTGCGGTGCGGGACAATGCCAGAAGCGACGCCGCCGCGCCAGTCCAATCTGATCGATTGAAATCGGCGAATGGGGCGTCGCCGAGGCGCTGCCCGGCCGCCCGTGTCGATCCGTCGCGGCGAGGGATGGGCGATCGGGCCGCGAGATGCTATCCGGGGGACGACGGCCGCGGGGCCGAGGCGTTGCGAGTGGGACCATGCCCGCAGACGAAGACCGACATCGCGGATCCCTCGATCGCGCCGGGGCGGACGGCCTCGCCGACCGTTCCACGACCGACGACATCGCCCGCTTCCTCGCCGAGACGCGGGCCAAGGCGCGGCGCACCGCCGGCGGACGGCTGGTCTTCGCCCTCGATGCCACCATGAGCCGCCGACCCACCTGGGAGCGCGCCGCCACCCTCCAGGCGGCGATGTTCGAGGAGGCGGCCCGCACCGGCTCGCTCGAGGTCCAACTCGTCTACTACCGCGGCCAGGACGAATGCCGGGCGAGCCGCTGGTTCGCCGAGGGCGCCGCGCTCGGCCGCGTCATGGACCGCATCGACTGCCGCGCCGGCGCCACCCAGATCGGTCGCGTCCTGTCACATGTCGCCGCCGAGGCGCGTGAGCGCCCGGTCGCCGCGCTCGCCTTCGTCGGCGACGCCTGCGAGGAGGAGCCGGCCGCCCTCTACGATCTCGCCGCCCGCGCCGCGCTGACCGGCGTCGCCTGCTTCCTCTTCCAGGAGGGCCGCGACGAACGCGTCGCCTCGGTCTTCGCCGAGATTGCCAGATTGACCCGTGGCGCCCATGTTCCCTTCGACGACGGTGCGGCCGACCGTCTCGGCGCGCTGCTGCGGGCGGTCGCCGCCTATGCCGCCGGCGGACGCGAGGCGCTGACCGCTCTCGCCGGCCGGCGGGACGGGGAGGGAGCCCGCCTTCTCCTCGGTCGCATGTCCGAGGGATCGGGTGAGGAGGGACGATGAACTCGGTGTTTCTCGGGCTCGCCGCCCTGGTCGGCGTCATCGTCCTGCTGATGGGCTTCGTCTCGGCCAATCCGGCGAAACTCGCCGTCACCCTGCGCCGCGCCGGCGCCGCGGCGCTGATGGCCTTTGCCGTCGCCATGCTGATGACCGGGCGCTTCGTCGTGGCGATCCCGCTCTTCGTCTTCGCCCTGACGCTGGCCGGTCCGACGGCCGGCAGCTACGCCCGCTTCGTCCGCCCCTTCATGGGCCCGTGGGGCGGCCTCTTCTCGGCCTTCGGCGGGGGACGGGCGCGGACCACCGGCCGTCGTTCGACCGTGCGCTCGGCCGCCCTGGAGATGGACCTCGATCACGATACCGGCACGCTGTCGGGGCGGGTCCTGGCGGGGCGTTTCGAGGGTTTCGATCTGGCGCGTCTATCGGTCGACGACCTCGTGGCGCTGTGGCGGGAGATCGGGTCGGATCCCGAGAGCCGTTCACTCCTGGAAGCGTATCTCGACCGCCGGGCGCCCGTCTGGCGCCAGCACGCTCAGGGAGACCCGGCAGCGGGGTCGGGCGGCACGGCGCGCCCGGGCGCGATGACCGACGAGGAGGCCCACCAGATTCTCGGCCTTCGTCCAGGTGCGACCGAGGCCGAGATCCGGGAAGCGCATCGCCGACTCGTGAAGGCGGTGCATCCCGACACGGGGGGCTCGACGTTCCTCACCGCCAAGATCAACGAAGCCAAGGACAGACTCGTCGGCAAACATCGGACGCGCTCCAATCACTGACGCAGAGCAAGACAGGCGAGATCCTTGCGCTTCAGGGCCTTGCAGGCGTCCTCGGCGCGCTTCTGATCGGCGAAACCGGCGAACCGGGCCCGCCACACGCGTCCCGAGCCGGTGACCGTCGGCTCGGTGAAGCCCTCGGCGCGGGAGAGGACGGCGCCCCCCCGATCGCGGGCCTTGTCGAGGGCGGCGCGCGCCGCCCGGTCGTTGTCGTAGGCGCCGATCTGCAGCATCCACCCCGTCCGCGCCGCGATCTTGGGCAGCGGCGGCTCTTCGGCCCTCGGCTTGGGAACGGAACCGGTGGTGGCGACCGCCACCTCGCGCGACGAGATCGTCGCCTCGGCCAGCGACATCGGCTTCGGGGCGCGGGTCTCGGGCGCGACGATCGCCATCGGCACCGAAGCGGGCGATGCGACGGGCGCCATCGCCAACAGCGGCGACGCGGTCCGCACCGGTGCCTCGGCGACCGGTCGCATCGGCTTGCCGGCATCGGGCAACAGGATGGCGCGTGCCATGGCGACGGCGGCGCCGTGATCGTCGGAGGGGCGCATCTCGCGGCGCGGCGTCGAGATCGGCACGACGTCGGAGGCGGCGATGCGCGGCTTGTTGGCATCGACGGTCGGCGTCGGGGCATGCACCGCCGGCGCCATGGCGAGCAGCGCCATCGGCTGGCCGACCTCGCTCGGCTCGCTGCGCGGCGCCACCGCCGGGGGAGGCGCGACCGGTGCGGCGGCGATCCGGACCGGCTCGTCGATCGGGGCATTGTCGGCGACCGCGACCTCCTCGAGGAAGGCGTCGCCGGCATCGGCCGAATGGCGCAGGCCGTTCTCCCTGAACACCGACGACACCTTCCCGCCGCTGGAGGCCTGCGGCAGATAGGTGGTCAGGAGGTTGGCCATGTGGTCGTCGCGCTCGCGGCCGGAGGAGCCGCCGAGCACCGCCGCCACCACGTGGCGACCGTCGCGGCGGATCGACGAGACGAGGTTGAAGCCGGAGGCGTTGGTGTAGCCGGTCTTGATGCCGTCGATGCCCTCGAGCCGGTAGAGCAGCTTGTTGTGGTTGCCGTGAACCGAGTTGCCCCAGGCGAAGGATCGCGTCGCGAAGAAGCGGTATTGGACCGGGAAGCGCTCCTGCAGCGCCCGCCCGAGCACCACCATGTCGCGCGCCGTGGTGAACTGCGCCGCGTTGGGTAGGCCCGACGCATTGTAGAAGGTGGTGCCGCGCATGCCGATCTTACGCGCCGTCGCGGTCATCCGCCGGGCGAAGGCCTCCTCGGTGCCGCCGATGTTCTCCGCCACCGTGACGGCGACGTCGTTGGCCGACTTGGTGATCAGCGCCAGGATGGCGTCCTCGACCGCGATCGTCTGGCCGGGGCGCAGGCCGAGCTTGGTCGGAGCCTGGACCGACGCCTTGGCCGAAGCGGTGAAGCGCGTGGAGAGCGACACCTTCTTCTTCTGCATCTCCTCGAAGAGCAGATAGAGCGTCATCATCTTGGTCAGCGAGGCGGGATGGCGCGGCGCGTCCGCGTTCTTGGCGTAGAGGATCTTGCCGGTCTTGTCGTCGATGACGATCGCCGCGTAGCGCGGCGCGCCGGCGAGATCGTCGCCGCCGGAGACGACCCGATGCATGGCCTTGGCGCGTATCGACAGGCGGCGCTTGCCGGCTTCCGCCGTCGACACCGTCGCGATGCACAGGGCCAATCCCACCAGGACCGACTTGATCAGGCGGCCTCGTCCGAAGGTACGCGTATACTGCACTGCCACATCCTCGAAGCCGCCGCCCGCCGATCCCGACGAACGCCTCGATGATCGATCGACACGCCTCGAAAAGGACCTTCCCGCTCGCTCCGCCGCCACTGCCGATCGCAGCGGGCGCCGTTCGCGAGTGTGGCGTGCCGTCCACAGCCTTCAGAATGCGGTCGACGAGGTTGAGGATCGGTAAATCCGAGGGTAGGAATCCAACGTATGCTGCAGTGCAAAATTCATCTTGACTGCGCTGCAAAATTTCGTAATGTCGCAGTGCAACAACGCCCGCGCCGCTCGGCTGCGGCGCAGACAGCGAGAGGGCGTTCGGCGGCGAACGTCCCCATAGAACCCGAGGGTGGCCCAAGATGATCAATTCCGTCGAAGACTTCCAGAAGCTCGCCAAGGACAATGCCGAGAACGCCCAGAAGGTGTTCGGTTCGCTGTCCAAGGGTCTCCAGACCATCGCGGCGGAGATCACCGACTACTCCAAGAAGTCCTTCGAGGACGGCTCGGCCGCTCTCGAGCAGCTGGCCGGCGCCAAGTCCCTCGACAAGGTCGTCGAGATCCAGTCGGACTACGCCAAGAAGGCCTACGAGGGCCTCGTTGCTCAGACCACCAAGGTCGGTGAGCTCTACGTCGACCTCGCCAAGGAAATGACCAAGCCCTTCGAGGCGATGATGCCCAAGGGCAAGTGAGCCCTTCCGGCGGCGCCCGAGCGCGCCGCACCGGAGATTTCGAAGGCCCGGTCGGCGACGACCGGGCCTTTCTTCGTTCACGATGCCGAGAGCCGCGCCCGCCTGCCCGGTTTCGCGTCACCGGTCGCCCGGTGGTTGGCGTTGCGAGCCGGTCCCGTTGCCCTACAATGTTCCGCGAAGCACCCCATATCACGTCGGAGGAGATCACCTCGCCGCCGTGGGGGAGGGGCAGTCTCACAGGGAGGGTCCCCGGAGGGTCCCGTCACCCCGTCGAACCTGCGAGCCGCGCTCGGTGCGGCCGGACATCTCGGAGCCAAATGCGCGTCATCGTCACCACCATGAGCCAGGATCCGCCGCAGCGCGGCGACGAAGACCACGAGAACGGGGTCGTCACCAAGGTTCGCCCCAAGGTGAAGCGGCCGAGCATGTATCGTGTTCTGTTGCTCAACGACGACTACACTCCCATGGAGTTCGTCGTTCACGTGCTCGAGCGGTTCTTCAACAAGGCCCGCGACGAGGCGACGCAGATCATGCTGCACGTCCACCATCACGGTGTCGGCGAGTGTGGCGTCTTCACCTACGAAGTCGCGGAGACCAAGGTCACTCAGGTGATGGACTTCGCCCGTCGCAACCAGCACCCCCTGCAGTGCGTCATGGAAAAGAAGTGAGGTGACACGGTGCCGTCCTTCTCCCGCAGCCTCGAGAAGGCGCTCCATCAGGCCCTGCATCTGGCCAACGAGCGCCGCCAGGAATACGCCACCCTCGAGCATCTGCTGCTGGCGCTGATCGACGATCAGGACGCCAGCGCGGTGATGCGCGCCTGCAACGTCGACCTCGACGTGCTGAAGCGCAACCTCGTCGAATACGTCGACACGGAGCTCGAGAATCTCGTCTCCGACGGCGACGACGACGCCAAGCCGACCGCCGGCTTCCAGCGCGTCATCCAGCGCGCCGTCATCCACGTCCAGTCGTCGGGCCGCGAGGAGGTCACCGGCGCCAACGTGCTGGTGGCGATCTTCGCCGAGCGCGAGAGCCACGCGGCCTATTTCCTGCAAGAGCAGGACATGACCCGCTACGACGCGGTCAACTACATCAGCCACGGCATCGCCAAGCGAGCGGGCATGACGGAGGCTCGTCCCCCACGCGGCGCGGAGGAAGAGATGTCGTCGACCGAGACCTCCGCCGAAGCGAAGAAGAAGACCGACGCCCTCGAGGCCTACTGCGTCAACCTCAACGACAAGGCGCTGAAGGGCAAGATCGACCCGCTGATCGGCCGCGACGCCGAGATAGCCCGCACCATTCAGGTGCTGTGCCGCCGGTCGAAGAACAATCCGCTCTATGTCGGCGATCCCGGCGTCGGCAAGACGGCGATCGCCGAAGGCCTCGCTCGGCGCATCGTCGAGGGCGCCGTCCCGGAGGTGCTCCTCGGCTCGACCGTCTTCGCCCTCGACATGGGTGCCCTCCTCGCCGGCACCCGCTATCGCGGCGACTTCGAGGAGCGGCTGAAGCAGGTCGTCAAGGAGATCGAGGACTATCCCAAGGCGATCATGTTCATCGACGAGATCCACACCGTGATCGGTGCCGGCGCGACCTCGGGCGGTGCGATGGACGCCTCCAATCTGCTCAAGCCGGCGCTCGCCTCGGGCAACGTCCGTTGCATCGGCTCGACCACCTACAAGGAATATCGCCAGTTCTTCGAGAAGGACCGGGCGCTGGTCCGCCGCTTCCAGAAGATCGACGTCAACGAGCCGTCGGTGCCCGACGCGATCGAGATCCTCAAGGGGCTGAAGCCCTATTTCGAGGAGCACCACAAGGTCCGCTACACCAACGACGCGGTGAAGGCGGCGGTGGAACTGGCGGCGCGCTACATCAACGACCGCAAGCTTCCCGACAAGGCGATCGACGTCATCGACGAGTCCGGCGCGGCGCAGATGCTCGTCACCGAGTCGAAGCGGCGCAAGGTCATCGGCGTCAAGGAGATCGAGGATACGATCGCCACCATGGCGCGGATCCCGCCCAAGTCGGTCTCCAAGAACGACGCCGAGGTCTTGGAGCATCTCCAGACCAACCTCCAGCGCGTCGTCTACGGCCAGGACAAGGCGATCGAGACCCTCGCCGCGGCGATCAAGCTCGCCCGCGCGGGGCTGCGCGAGCCGGAGAAGCCGATCGGCTCCTACCTCTTCGCCGGCCCGACCGGCGTCGGCAAGACCGAGGTGGCTCGTCAGCTCGCCAAGCTGCTCGGGGTGGAGATCCTGCGCTTCGACATGTCGGAGTACATGGAACGCCACACCGTGTCGCGGCTGATCGGTGCCCCTCCCGGCTACGTCGGCTTCGACCAGGGAGGCCTGCTCACCGACGGCGTCGACCAGCATCCCCACTGCGTCCTGCTGCTCGACGAGATCGAGAAGGCCCATCCGGACCTGTTCAACATCCTGTTGCAGGTGATGGATCATGGCAAGCTGACCGACCACAACGGCAAGCAGGTCGACTTCCGGAACGTCATCCTGATCATGACCACCAACGCCGGCGCCGCCGATCTCGCCAAGGCGCCGATCGGCTTCAACCGGGTGAAGCGTGACGGCGACGACACCGAGGCGATCAACCGCTTGTTCACCCCGGAGTTCCGCAACCGCCTCGACGCCGTCGTGGCCTTCCAGAACCTGCCGATGGAGGTGATCCGTCAGGTCGTCACCAAGTTCGTCATCCAGCTCGAGGCCCAGCTCGCCGATCGCAACGTCACCTTCGAGCTCGACGAGGCGGCGACCGACTGGCTCGCCACCCACGGCTACGACCGCCAGATGGGCGCCCGCCCGCTCGGCCGCGTCATCCAGGAGCACATCAAGAAGCCGCTCGCCGACGAGGTCCTGTTCGGCAAGCTCAAGCGCGGCGGTGTGGTCAAGGTGACGACGGCCAAGTCCGCCGAGGGCGCCGACGAACTGAAGCTCGAGTGCATCCCGGCGGTGACCGCGGTCGCCGCTCCCGCACCCGAGCCCGAGGTCAAGGCCAAGGCGAAGAAGCCGGCCAAACCGAAGAAGGCCCCGAAATCCGGCGTCCCGGCCCTGTCGCGCCCCCGCGCCATCGTGCCCCTCGACCCGGCCGAGGAGTGAGATCGGGCCCGCCCGAGCCGCGGGCCGGCGGAAGCGGCCGGACCCGCGCCGGTCGTGGGGTGAAGGCTGCCGCCGTCATCGAGGTGGTGATCCGCAACACCCCCGAGGGCCTCTCGGCCCACCTCTCCGAAACGGATCTCGACGAGCCGATCGTCGAGATGGCGACGCCGGAGATATGGGGTGTCTCGGATCGCGTGCCGGGGAGTGCGTGGCGTCGACGGGATCGAGATCCAGGGCGTCACCCGCTCCGACGAGAGCCGCGACATCTGGTTCGAGGCCTACGACCCGGCCGGCGCCGCGGTGCGCCGGAGGTCGCGGAGACGGCGCAGACCGTCCTCCAAGAGCCCCACGGTGCCGTCACCCCCGCGAAGAACTTCCTCGTCGCCGACAGCGATTACGCCGAGGTGCTGACCGAGATCGACATCCCGTCGCCCATCCCGGCGATCGGAGCGGCCGAACCCGCAACGCCGAAACCCCCGGTCGGCGGGTCCGACCGGGGTTCGGGGGAGGGACGAGAGGGCCGTCTCAGGCGTCGACGGGCAGCGGCTTGCCGGCCTGGTGGGCGGCGATCCACTTCTCCAACTCGCGGACGTGCCCTTCCTCCTCCTCGACGAACTCGGCGCACAACGCCTTGATCTCCGGATCGGTGGTGGTGGCGAGAACGTGGGCGTAGAAGCCGAGGCCGGCCTTCTCCGCCTCGAGCGCGATGTGCAGCGCGTCGTCGCGGGCGATGAACGGATCGGCCGCCCAGATGGCCGCGCGCTCCGGGCTCTCGCCCTGTGGCCAGTGGAAGTCCTGCGGCCCCATTTCGGGGATCTCGCGGAACCCGGCGCGCGCCTTGGCGTCGCCCATGTGGAGCGCCGAATAGTCGGACAGGCGGCGGAAGAGCTTGGCCACCTGGGCGTTGCCGTAGGAGGCCATGCTGTCGGCGAGCTCGCCGAAGCGCAGCATCGCCTCCTCTTCCAGCTTGATGGCGTAGGCGAGGAATTCCTCGACGTTCTTCATCTCTCGTCTCCACTGACGGTGGCGGCGGGCGGGGCGAGCCCCGCCCGTCCGTGGGCGATCACTCGGCGCCGCCCGGCTCGTCGCCGGCGAACTTCACCAGGATGTCCTGGTCGCGGACGATGTACTGACAGGCGAGGCGATACTTCGGGGCGATGTCGTCGGTCTCGGCCTTGGCGATGTCGGCATTGGTGATCTTGCCGAGCGACTTCAGCTGGCTCTTCTCCTTGTCGGTGAGCATCGAGCCCATGGTCTTGCCGGTGAGCGTCACCACCTCGATCAGGCAGGACCCGCATTCGCCGTCGCGGCACTCGTGCGGGATCGGGATCTTGTGCTTGTCGGCGACCGACAGGATCGTGCCGCGATCGCCGGCGACGGCGTAGACGGTCACGTCCTTGTGGAGGAGGGGGGAGGAAAAGGTCACATTGGCCATGCGCGGCCTCCGTTGCTCGTGTTCGAGGTCCGGCGCGAGCCGCGGAACGTCGAGGCGGGCGGCCATGCGGAAGCCTCCGCCCCGGCTCGCACCGAGGTCGCGTCGCCGCCTTTCGAGCAAGCCCCGCGCCAAGGCGCAGTCCCCGCGGAATTCGGCCGGATTCCCACCATCGAGAGGCCGCGGCGCACGTCCGCACCCGCGCGCACGCGTGTGGCTGTCGCGAATTTGTCGGGGTCGCGACAGCGCCTGTCGACGCTCGGCCCGGCCGCGTCGGACGAGACGGGGACCGTCTCGGAGGTCGCCGTCGCGAGGGGAGGGACCCGCTGCGAGCCGACGACTGCACGGATCGAGGGTCGCGGCCGTCGCATTTTCCCGGAGTCGACACCGCTTGTCGGGAAATGTCGGGGTCGCGACAGGTGGTGTGTCTCGCCGGTTGCGTCGCAGAAATTTCTGCAAATCATTGAAAGAACAGGACTATAAAAATTCTACGGGGCGCCTCTGAGACTTGGCACGAAGCTTGAAATCCCTCTGCTGCGAGGCGGCGAAGAGCTGCCGAACGGACGGACGGCATCGACGACCGATGCCTGACCAGGTTTTCTCGAAGGGGTTCCAAACATGG
>ERZ1645187.345-NODE-345-length-45141-cov-6.707093_pt1 | contig 45141 bp, 39 predicted proteins | sample MGYA00575352_ERZ1645187 | MGnify/ENA primary metagenome ERZ1645187 (study PRJEB40837, sample SAMN11349314) | freshwater sediment metagenome | isolation source: river sediment | host: Sediment | place: India: Wazaribad , New Delhi | collected 2017-02-21 ... | reverse complement strand
CCAGCGCATCGCCCAGTCCGGCTTCCATTGCAGCTTGCAGTGCCCGCCGGTCACCGGCGTGTCGAACACCTCGCCGCTGTCGGGATCGCGCCAGCGGATCGTGCCGGCATCAAGATCGACGCTCTCCACCGGCACCTGCATCACCACGCGGGTGCGCGGATGAACAGGCAGGAACGGCGAATAGGTGGAAGCACGCTCCTCGCGCAGGGAGGGGAGCATGATCTTCATCACATCTTCGAGCCGCCGGAGGAACAGGAGCAGCGTGGTGTCAAACCGGCCCGACCGATAGCACTCGGTCGAGGACATGAACTCGTAATCGAAGCCGAAGGTATCGAGGAACGCGCGCAGGCGGGCGTTATTGTGCGCGCCGAAGCTGTCATGCGTGCCGAACGGATCGGGCACCTCGGTCAGCGGCTTGCCGAGATGGGCGGCGACCAGCGCCTTGTTGGGGATGTTGTCGGGCACCTTGCGCAGCCCGTCCATGTCATCGGAAAAGGCGACCAGCCGCGTGGCGATCTTCCCATCGGTCAGAATCTCGAACGCACGGCGCACCATGGTGGTGCGCGCCACCTCGCCGAAGGTGCCGATATGCGGCAGGCCCGAGGGGCCATAACCGGTCTCGAACAGCACCGATGTCTGCCCGGTTTTCTTCACGCGCTCGACCAGCTTGCGGGCCTCCTCGAACGGCCAGGCATTGGCGGCAACAGCGGCATCGCGCAGGATCGGATCAGTCATGGAGCGGTCTACCCGGACAGGAAAAAGCGCGGCGACCGTAGGTAGCTCACGCAGCGGCGTCAATCGCCGTCTCGTCCGCTCAATACACCCCGACCGGAAAATACTTCAGATACAGCCGGGCATAGCTGCCATCGGCGGCAATCGCCTGGAGCGCCCAATCGAACGCCTTGCGCAGGTGTGCGCTGTCGGGGCGGACGGCGATGCCCGCGCCTTCGCCGAAGAACTGCTGATCGGTGAACGCGCCATCGAGGAAACGGCAGCAACCGCGGGAGTCCTCACCGTTGAGCCAGAAGGCGGCGACTGTGCCATCGACAAAGGCCGCGGAGGCCTCGCCGCGCATCATCGCCTGGAGGGCATGGGTGGCGGATTCGAACGGAACACGCCGCGCATCCGGGAAAAACGCCTTCAGATAGGCTTCATGGGCGGAGCGCCCGGCCACGGCCACCCCCTGCCCGCTGAGTTCGCCGCGCGCCGGCCCGGCCATCGGCGAGACCTTCTGGACAACAAACCGCGCCGGAGAGCGGAAATACGCCGATGAAAACAGGAACCGCCGCCGCATCTCGGGCGAAATGCGCACCGCGGCCATCACCGCATCGCCCTGCCCGCGCTGGAGCGCGTCAAAAAGCCCATCCCAGCGGACCGACTGGACGGAACAGGTGGCCGCCAGCCGATCGCAGATCTCGCGCGCCAGATCGACCTCGAACCCGGTCAGCTGCCCATCCCCCCCGATGAAGTGGAACGGCGGATAGTCGCTCTCGGTGAGAAAGCGGATGGTGCGGATGCGGCTGAGGTCCGGCCGGTCGATCTTGCGCTTCAAATCCCAGAATATCGGAATATCCGCAGTCCTCTGCGCCCGCAGCGGGGAAATCATCGCGGCGGCCAGAACCACGGCGGCCGCAAGGGTCGACAACCTTCGCAACCTGTCGTTAATCTTGATCCCGCCTGCCACCGAATGGCGTAACGAGGCGGGCCAGAGTGAGTGCATGCGTGACATCGCGGTAAGTCTTGACGCGAGACGGGCGGCGGCGCAAGGGGGCGCCCCCTTCCCCATCGCGCCCGAGCCGCCGAGGCCGGCGATCGAGACGCGGCTCGGACCGGCGCTGCGCGGCGCCGCACTGCTGCCCGCCGATCTCGCCTTTCTGCCCCGTTACGGCTTCTCGCCGGAGGCGCTCATCCCCATTGCACGGCGGGCCGAGGCGCTGGGCGTTCCGGCCGTCACGACGCTGCTGGCGGCCGGAGATGTGACTGAATCCGCGTTCGTCAGGCTGTTCGCCCATCACTTCGGCGCACGTTCGGGCCTCGAACTGGTGCCCGACAATCGTGTTCAGCTGCGTTCGGCGCTGGCCCAGGGCTGGTTCCGGGGCCAGACGGAGGCCGGCGAGACGGTGCTGGCCGTGGATGTGACGGGCGCCGCCGCGCGGGCGCTGATGACCGGTTCGATGAGGCCACACCGGGCAAACCTCGTCTTTTTCGGCCGGAACCAGTTCAACGACCTGCTGCGCCGGCACTTTTCCGGCCAGATTGCGCTGGACGCATCCCAGTCTGTTCCGATCGCCGAATCCGCCCGGTTCGGCATGAATCACCGGCAGATTGCCGCCTCGGTCGTGATCGCCACCGTGATCGGCGCACTGCTGCTCGCCTTCCCGGAGGGGACGGCGGTTCTCTTGCCGCTGCTGCTCGGGCTGTTCTTCCTCGGCTCGGCCCTCTCGCAATTGGCCGCGACGGTGCGGGGCATGGCGCGCGAGCAGACGCCGTTGGCCGAGGACGACACCCGGTTGCCGAACTACTCTGTCCTGGTGCCGCTCTACAGGGAGGCGCGCGTCGTCCCAGACCTTGTCAAAGCATTGAATGCACTCGATTATCCAGCCGAGCGCCTGCAGGTTCTTCTGGTTGTGGAGGAGCATGACCACGAGACGATCGAGGCGATCGAGGCCGCCAAACTGCCGCCCTTCATGACGATGTTCCGCGCACCGGCGGGAGCGCCGCATACCAAACCGCGGGCGATCAATGCGGCGATGCCCTTCGTGACCGGTGATTTTGTCGTGGTCTATGATGCCGAAGACCATCCGGAGCCGGGGCAACTGCGCGCCGCCATCGCCCGGTTCGCCGGCCTGCCGGGCTCCGTCGCCTGCCTGCAAGCCCGGCTCTGCATCGATAACACGCAGGACAGCTGGATCACCCGCTTCTTCACCATCGAATACGCGGCCCTGTTCGATGTGGTGAAGGCCGGCACAGCGAGACTGGGCCTGCCGGTACCGCTGGGCGGCACATCGAACCATTTCCGAACAGCAACGCTCCGTGCAATCGGGCTCTGGGACGCCTGGAACGTGACGGAGGACGCCGATCTCGGCTTGCGGCTGGCCATCCACGGCCTTGGCGTCGAGGATCTTGATTCAACGACCTACGAGGAGGCGCCGCACGGCCTGGCAGCGTGGATGCACCAGCGCAGCCGCTGGCTGAAGGGCTGGATGCAGACGATCATCAGCCACAGCCGCACCCCGCTGAGAACATGGCGCGCGATGGGAACGATTGCCTTCCTGTCGGCCATTGCCCAATCGGCCGGCGTCATCATCGGGGCGATGGGGGCCCCGGTGTTCCACGCGATGGTCATCTTCCGGATCCTGGCGCCGGAGCCGATGTTCTCCGGCCCGCCGCTTTACCGGTTCGCCGACGGGCTGATCATCGTGCTCGGCATTGCCGGTATTCTGGCGGTCTATGTGCCGGCGCTGCTGGCCATCTACAAGCGGCGGTTCTGGCCGCTGCTGCCGCTGGTGCCACTGCTGCCGCTCTACCAGTTGCTGGTGTCCGTCGCGGCGTACAAGGCCTTCTGGGAGCTGATCCGCGCGCCGCATCGCTGGAACAAGACGCAGCACGGCGTCCACCGGACGGTGCGGCGGCGGCCTTCCATGATGGGCACGGACTGACCACCCAACAGCTTGCACCGGACATATGCCCGGTCAGACGCCGAGCCACTCCAGCGCCTGTTCCAGACTGACATCGGCAGCGGCCAGCGGCCTGTCTCCCACCTGCGCCACCGTCGCCTGAAAGCGCTGCGCCACACCGGGCAGCACCAGCGAGGACAGGCCATGGGATGCCATCTCCCGCGCAGCCTCCTCAACCTCGTGCGCGCGTCGACGGGCGTGGATGACATGGGTGCGCACCAGTCCTTCCAGCAGGGTTTTCAGCGGCATGTCATCAATATCCTGCAACTGGGCGAACAGCTGCGCCCGTGCGCCGGCCCGCTCCGCATAGACCAGCAGTTCGACCGCCAGCGCCTCCAGCCCCTTGGTGAACATGCTGCGCATGAACTTGAGCGCGATGGCATCGCCCGGCTGACCGTCGGCGACACACGAGGCCCGGCCGCCGGTGCTGTTGATCAGGGAACAGAACGCCGCGGCCTCCGCACCGGCCGCCAGCAAGGGTGTGCGCGGACCGAGCATGGCAATCGAGCCCATGATCGCCACATCGACATAATCGATCCCCGCTGCCGCCGCGCGTCTGGCCGCGCGGCGCTTGGAATCGGGGCTGGCGGTTGTCAGATCGGCGTAGCGCTGGCCGTGTGCGAGGAAAGGCAGCGCACTCTCCGCCACCGCCAGCGACACGGCGCCGGTGACGCAGGAAAAGACCCAATCCGCCCCGGCGAGCCATGGGCCGGGCATGGCCTCGATCCCGATACCGGCCGCTTCCGCCAAGTGCAGGGCAGCAGGCGAGGGCCGCGCCTCGCACAGCTGCGGAGTGCCCCCCTGCGCGATCAGGTGCGATGCAAGACAGCGGCCGACTTCCCCCAACCCGATGATCGCGATGTTCATGACGCCTCCATGCCATAAAAATACACAAAAAAAACATTGCGGCAATCAATGTCTTGTTGTCCGGGCTTTTTGCAGCTATGCAGGACATCAACGATACAATCAGGAGGGAGAGCCGTGGTGAAAACGTTTGTGCGGGCGGGGCTTGCCGCTGTTCTGCTGATGACTGGCGTGGCCGGGGCGATCGGGCAGGGATTTCCCGCAAAGCCGATCCGGATCATCGTTCCCTTCCCGCCCGGAGGCGGCACCGACAATCTGACGCGCTTCATCAGCGACAAGCTGAACAAGGCGCTCGGCTGGACATTCATCGTCGAGAACAAACCCGGCGCGGGCGGCAATCTGGCGCTCGACACCACCGCAAAATCGGCGTCCGACGGCTATACGCTGGTGATGGCGCAGACGGACAACGTCGTCCTCAACCCGCTGCTCTATGACAAGTTGAGCTATGATGCAGTGAAGGATCTTGCGCCGGTGGCCATGCTGGCCAGCGGCACGGCAGTGCTCGTGGTCAAGGCCGATTCTCCTTATAAATCAATCGGCGATCTCGTGGCAGCGGCGAAAGCCAAGCCCGGCACGGTTTCTTTCGGCTCGCCCGGAATCGGCACCGCCGCCCATCTGGCTCTGGAACTCTGGCAGGGCGCCAACAGCGTCAAGTTCAACCACATCCCCTATCGCGGCATCGCCCAGTCGCTGCCCGATCTGCTCGGCGGGCAGGTGGACATGTACATGGGCTCGATCCCGACGCTGCAAAGCCACATCAAGGACGGCAAGGTGCGTGCCATCGCCGTGACGGGCACGAAGCGCTCGGCCCTGCTGCCGGATGTGCCGACCTATGAGGAAGCCGGCGCGCCGGGCGTGATCATCGCCAGCGTGTGGGGGCTGATGGCGCCTGCGAAAACGCCGGAGGCGATCATCAGCCAGATCAATGCCGAGGTGAACAGGATCATCGACAATCCCGATGCCAAGGCACAGATTCTCTCGACCGGCGCGGAAGTGCTGCGCGGCAGCCCGAAAGACCTTGAGACGCTCTATGCCAGCGACCGGGCGCGCCTTGCCCCGGTGGTCAAGGCCTCGGGCATCCGTCTTGAATAATGTGCCGCATTGCTGAACGGGGCGGGGCGCTCAGCCCCCGTCCGCCGGCGGATCGCCCGGCCGCGCCACGCGCTGTTTTTCAAAGCGGGCGCGCGAGATTTCAAGATGATAGCCCATGGCGCGGCCGGCGAAACCGGGATTGCCACGCCGGATCGCATCGGCAATGACGATGTGGTGACGGGCGCTTTCGAGAATGTCCGCCGGGTCATAGAAATAGAACGAACCGATCATCACCGGCGTATCGACAAACGGCCCGGCAAGGCCCTTCAACCGCCCGGAGCCGGCGGCCTCGAGCACCAGATGATGAAAGGCGTTGTTGATCTCCTCGATCCGGGCCAGGTCGGCGTCCGTGCGGCCCTCGGCCAGTTCCAGCATCTCGGCATTGAGCGCATCCATCACGGCGATGTGATGCGGCTCGGCCCGCCGCGCCGCCAGCGCGGCAGCATGCGGCTCCAGCAGGATCCTGAGATCGAACAATTCGGCTACATCCCAATCGGTCCAGCGGGCCACGACCGCGCCGCGCGACTGAACCGTGACAAGCTGATCGGCCTCGAGACGCTGAAGCGCCGCGCGCACCGGCGTGCGGCTGACGCCAAGATCCTGCGCCACATGCTCCTCACGCAAGTGCTCGCCCGGCGCATAGCGCCCGGACATGATTCGCCGGCGGAGTTCGGCGTAGGTGTTGTCGCTCCTGCGGGATGTCATAGCTCATCTATAGGCGAGCGAGGCGAAGCCGCATAGCACCCGGCAGCACCCTGTTCGCGCGGATCGCCACCGTCTAGCGTCGCGACTGCATCCGCAGGCGGGATCTGAGACCGGCAACAAACGATCCGTCCACCAACAGCAGGATCCCAAGGCGCGCGCCGATCATCAGGCAGGGCACCGCGACCAGCCAGGACAGCGCAGTGAGCGAGCCGGCCGTCAACCCCTGCCCGATGGTGCAACCACCGGCGAGAATACCGCCGCAGCCCATCAGGACCGCCCCGATCAGGTGACGCCGCATTTCCAGCGGGTCGTCGTAAGCCTCCCAATGAAAATCACCGGCGCGGCGCGCGGCGACCGCGGCGCCGACGATGACCCCGAGCACGCTGGCGACACCGAAATCGAACCAGCCCGCGCCGCCGATCATCAGCCCGAACAGCGCACGGGCCACGGGAGAGACGAATGTCAGGCTCTGCACCCGGGCCGGACCGTCAAAATCATCGGCCCAGACACCGGTGGCCACCCAGCCCATGACCACGCCGAGGCCGAGAATGACGCCGGCCGTCAGCAGTTTCGGCGCCTTCCACAGCCGCCGGTCAGCCAGCATGACGGCGGCGAGGAGCACGGCCAGCGCGAGGGAAAGCCCCTTGAAGCCCGGGGCGAAGGCCGCAACCATCGCGGGCCGCGCATCCGGCAAGGCGATGGCAATCTGCTCGATGGAGGTGATGCGCAGCGATGACAGCCCGCCGCGCAGCACGGCATAGGCGACAGCGCCGAAGACCATCAGCGTGACCAGACTGCGCAGGTCGCCGCCCCCCAGCCGGATCAGCGAGCCGAACGCGCAGGTGCCGACCATCGCCATGCCGAAGCCGAACATCAGTGAGCCGAGGATGATGCTCAGCCACGCAAAGCGGGTCGCGACATAGGTTGTCCGCAAGGGATCGAGCCAGCCCATCAGGATCAGGCTTTGCGTACCAAGGATCGCAATGGCCAGCGCGAGGCCGAACACCTTCATTCGCCGCCAGTCCTGCCCCATCAGGGCGGATTCAATCGCACCGAAGCTGCACAGTCGCGCCCGGCGCACGAAGAAACCGACAATGGTGCCGATCAACAAGCCTGCCAACGCACCGGATGAAAGGAGGGCGGCTGCATCCGGCATCGCGCGGGGCCGGGCAATGTTCCGGAGAAGGGGCGCCGGCTTTCCGGCGCGGGCCACAGAACATATCATACATCAGGCGCACGATCTGGCGGGCCTGATCGTTGGCAATTGAATAGTACACCGTCTTGCCGTCGCGCCGGGTGGTGACCAGATCGTCATAGCGCAGGCGCGCCAGCTGCTGCGACACCGTGGGCTGGCGCAGCGACAGGATGGCTTCCAGCTCGCTCACCGACCGCTCACGCTCATAAAGAATGCACAGCAGCAGCAGCCGGTTCTCATGCGCGAGGGCTTTCAGCAGATCGCTCGCCTCGCGCGCGTTGCGCATCAATTCCTCAAGCTCGGGCGAGGTCTCGATATCCGAACGGAGTTCGGTTTCCAGTTCATCCCGCCAGGTCTCACGGCCAGATTCACGCATCGCGGTCACTCTTTCGTCGCTGGCGGGTCGAGCTTGCCAAGCAAGACGCCGAGCAGACCCCAGAACATCGCATTATCCAGATAGCCGGTGATCCGGCCGATTTCCCTGTCCTGCTCTACCAGAATGAACGTGGGCGTAAAGCGCACCGGCTCCTTCAATTGCAAGGCCGGCTGGCCGCGATCAAGACTGACGCGGCGCAGCGGCGCGCGCCGGCCTTCCTCCGATTGCATGTAGGCCGGTGCGACATCCTTCTCCCACCGCTCGCACCATGCGCAGCCTGCGCGTTCAACCATCACAAGCTCGGCCGCCTCAAGCGCACCTGCTGTCAGCATCGCCAGCGCACACATCAGTCTCACGATCGGACGCGGGATCATCCGGCGCTCCATGATGGCAGGCGCGCCCGGGGTGGGCGCGCTGCCGGTTGTCACTTGTTCACCGGCGAGTCCGGATCGAACAGGTAGGCGGTCACGTCCTTCATCTGCTGCTCGGACAGGAACCTGTTGTGTCCGAACCGCGGCATCTGCGAGCAGGCCATGACCGATTGTGCATTGTAGATCTTCGCATAGGCGGCTTTCGCCTCCTCAGCCGCGAAGTTCTTCAGCTTGCCATAACCGGTGAGGCTCGGCCCCAGCGTACCATAGCTGACTTCCTTTGGCGCCATCTGATGGCAGGCGTAGCAGTTGCCGCCCTTGTAGGTGGCGTCCGTATCGGAAAACTGGCCGCCGGTACCGGTATTGGCGACCCTTTCGCCGGCCTTCCAATCCCCCAGCACCTTGCCATCGGCGGGGAAGGCCAGCGCGGCCTTCTCCCGCGCAACAATGGCATCGAACTGGGCCTGCGAGGGGTTGTTCCGCACCTCGGAACACAGGGCCTGCGTGTCGTCCTGCTTCACGCGGGCCTTCCATTCATCCGACACCCTGGCCCACATCGATTCGACGTAGCGGTTGACCAGTGCGGCGTCGGCCCTGGCGGGCGATTGCGCGAGAGCGGGGGCTGCGAAGAGGGTCAGCGCAGCGGCAAAACCGAACAAACGTGTCATGTCCGCCTCCCTCAGCGCTTGATGGACGGCACGGTGATCTCACCGCCCGCGCCCATGTTGACCATGTAGACCGTCAGTGCGGTGATCCCGTCCGAACCGTATTCTGGGATCGGGTGGCGCATCTGGCGATAGCAATCCCACAGCCGGTGCTGCATCGTGCGCAGCTGGCTCTGCGAGACGCGATAGGTCGGCCAGGACCCCATTGTCTCCTTCGCGTCCTTGCCCGGCTTGGAAAAATCCGGCAGGCCTTGCAGGCGGATGCGCTTGCCACTCTCGCCATGGCAGGTGGTGCAGGAGAAATCGTTGACGCCGGCCCGGCGATGGAACAGCGCCTCGCCCACTGCCAGCATCTCCTTCTCCTTCGGATGCGCCATCTGCGGCTGGTAGGTCATGCCGTTCGACTTGTTGGCGATGAAGGCAACGAGATCCTGCATATCGGACTGGACGCCCGGCCCGCCAAAGCGGCGCTTGACGATATCGGCGGTCTCCAGCTCCTGAATTTTCTGCATGCACCACAGAAGGCGCTGCTCGAGGTCCATCACCCGGTCGGCATCAGCAAAATAGCGCGGAAGCCTGGCATAGGCGCCCTCAAGTTTGCCCGGCCCCTCCCCAAGGTTGCAGGTTTCGAGGCTGACACTCTTTGCCCCGCGCTTTGCCGCCCAGAGCTGTTCGCCGCGATCGACCGCGAGATAGCCGGGGTTGGCCATCGGGTCGTTGATCATCGCGCGATATTTCTCGATTTCCTTCTCGGCATCGTCCTGCTGCGCCCTGCTGGCGGTGGCCAGCCCGGCCACCGTGCAGGCTGCCAAGAGCCAGGCTGCCGCCCGGCGCCATCGATGGTGTGCCATTCGTCGTTCCCTCCTCAGGTGTCGTTTCCTCGGCCTTGGTTCTTGTTGCCGCCCGTCTTTGGTCCAAGACGGGTCGATCTTTTTTGATCTTTACATTCACATAATTCGATATATCGGTATGTCAAAGCATAATCGTAATTTTCGGACGGCTCACCCGTCCGAAGGGATGAACAGTCAAGGAGGTTGACCATGGTGACGGGTATCCGCTCGCGCCGCGACGCGCTGGCGTTGGCACTCGGGGCAGGCGCTGCGCTTGTCATTGCCCCGAAGTTGGCCATGGCCGATGTCAAGGCGGTGGAAGCCGAAATCAAGAAGCTCTACGGCGACAAGGCGGCGACGGCGGGCAAGATCAAGCTCGATGTGCCGCAGATCGCCGAGAACGGCCTTGTGGTGCCGATTTCCGTCGACATCGAAAGCCCGATGACCGATGCGGACTATGTGAAATCCGTCCATGTGTTCGCGGACGGCAACCCGCTGCCGCAGGTGGTGTCCTTCCGCTTCTCGCCTGATTGCGGCAAGGCCTCGGCCTCGACCCGCATGCGTCTGGCGCAGACGCAGAACGTCATCTGTATCGCCGAAATGTCGAACGGTACGCTCTATTCCGCCAAGGCCGAGGTCAAGGTGACCATCGGCGGTTGCGGCGGCTGAGAACAGGGAGAAACAACCATGGCAAATCCCGTTCCGCGCGTCCGCGTGCCCGCTCAGGCCAAGGCCGGCGATGTGATCGAGATCAAGACGCTGATCAGCCACGAAATGGAAAGCGGCCAGCGCAAGGATTCGTCCGGCAAGACCATTCCGCGCCAGATCATCAACAAGTTCACCGCCACCTTCAACGGCAAGATGGTGTTCGAGGCGGACTGGTTCACCTCGATCTCGGCCAACCCGTATCAGTCGTTCTTCTACAAGGCGAAGGAAACGGGGGAGTTCACCTTCGTCTGGAAGGATGACAACGGCTCTGACTATACCGCCAAGGCCAAACTGACGGTCGGCTGACCGACAGGCACCGGCGCCGGCCCAACGAGGCCGGCGCGACCAATCATCGGGGAAGAAACGCATGATCTCGCGCAGGGAATTCCTGCAGGCGACGGCGGCTGCTTGCGCGGTCACGACCGCCTCCGGGCTGGGGCCACTGGGCCGCGTCGCCGCCCAGCAGAAGCTGACACAGGCCGATATCCTGAAGTTCGATCCGCTCGGAACGGTGACGATCCTGCATGTCACCGACATCCATGCGCATCTCAAGCCGATCTGGTTCCGCGAGCCGGCGATCAACCTCGGCGTCGGAGCGGAAAAGGGCGTGCCGCCGCATCTGACCGACAAGGCCTTCCGCGACTACTACAAGGTCGCCACCGGGTCGCCCGAGGCCTACGCGCTGACCTCGGACGATTTCGTCCAGCTTGCCAGAACCTACGGCAAGATGGGCGGCATGGACCGCGTTGCCACGCTGGTGAAGGCCGTGCGGGCCGAGCGCGGCGCCGACAAGGTGCTGCTGCTCGATGGTGGCGATACCTGGCAGGGATCGTGGAGCGCGCTCAAGACCGAAGCGGCGGACATGGTTGCGATCATGGAAGCGCTCGGCACCGATGCGATGACCTCGCACTGGGAATTCACGCTGGGCGAAAAGCGTGTGAAAGAGATCGTCGAAACCTCGAAAATCGCCTTCCTTGCCCAGAACATCCGCTCCAAGGAATGGCAGGAAGAGGTGTTTCCGGGCGCGAAGATGTTCGAGAAGGGCGGCGTCAAGATCGCCGTCATCGGCCAGGCGATGCCGCGCACGCCGATCTCCAACCCCGCGTGGATGATGCCCGACTGGGAGTTCGGCCTGCGCGAGGACGAGATGCAGAAGCAGGTCGACAAGGCCCGCGCCGAGGGGGCCGGGCTGGTCGTGCTGCTGTCGCACAACGGCGTCGACAACGACAAGAAGATGGTCAGCCGCGTCAAGGGCATCGATGTATGCCTGACCGCGCACACCCATGATGCGATGCCCGGCATCATCCAGGTGGGCAATACCGCGGTCATCTGCTCCGGCTCGCACGGCAAGTTCGTCTCGCGCCTCGATATCGCGGTGAAGGACGGCAGGATGACCGGCGTCCGCTTCAAGCTGATGCCGGTGTTTGCCGATGCAATCACTCCCGACAAGGACATGGCGGCGCTGATCGACACCTGGCGCAAGCCCTACGAAGCCGATCTTTCCCGCGTCGTCGGCCACACGCAGTCGCTGCTCTACCGGCGCGGCAACTTCAACGGCACGTTCGACGATCTGATCTGTCAGGCGATGCTCGCCGAGCGGGATGCGGAAATCGCCATGTCGCCCGGCTTCCGCTGGGGGCCGAACCTGATCCCCGGCGATCCGATCACCTTCGAGGCGATCACCAACGCTTCGGCGATGACCTATCCCGCCTGCTACCGCAACGAGATGACCGGAGAACAGCTGAAGCTGATCCTCGAGGATGTCGCCGACAACATCTTCCACCCCGATCCCTATTTCCAGGGCGGGGGCGACATGGTCCGCATGGGCGGGCTTGGCTACACCATCGACGTTTCCGCACCGGCCAACCAGCGCATTTCCGGGCTGACGCATCTCAAATCCGGCAAGCCGATCGAGGCGTCGAAAAAATACGTCGTCTCCGGCTGGGCCAGCGTCAACAAGGAGACGCAAGGCCCGCCGATCTGGGACGTCATCGAAAAATACGTCGCCCGCGTCAAGGCGGTGACGGTGACAGAGAACAGCTCGGTCGTCGTCAAAGGCGCATGAGGATTGGGAGAGGAGACGCGCATGAGCGTTGAAAAGACATCATCGCCCCTGAGCCGCCGCGGGCTTATCCGCGCGGCGGGGCTGGCCGGTGCAGCGGTTGCTGCCGGCGGCGGGCGGGCGCTGGCACAGGCCAAGCCCGATCCGGCGATCACCGAGGTGCAGGACTGGAACCGCTATCTCGGCGCCGGTGTCGAGGCTGCCCCCTACGGCAAACCGTCGAAGTTCGAGAAAGAGGTGATCCGCCGCAATGTGCCCTGGCTGACCGCCGGCACGGAATCCTCGATCAACTTCACGCCGATCCATGAGCTTGACGGCATCATCACGCCCAATGGTGTCTGCTTCGAGCGGCATCACGCCGGCGTGGCCGAGGTGGATCCTGCCAAGCACCGGCTGATGATCCACGGGCTGGTCGACAAGCCGCTCGTCTTCACGATGGACGACCTGAAGCGCTTCCCCGGCCGCGTCAACCGGCCGTATTTCCTCGAATGCGCGGCCAACGGCGGCATGGAATGGAAGGGCGCGCAGCTCAACGGCGTGCAGTTCACCCACGGGATGATCCACAATGTCTGGTATACCGGAGTGCCGCTGAAGGCACTGCTGGCGCAGGCGGGCGTGAAGCCGGCCGGCAAGTGGGTGCTGGTCGAGGGGGCGGATGCCGCGGCGATGACGCGCTCGGTGCCTCTCGACAAGGCGCTTGATGACTGCCTCGTCGCCTGGGCGATGAATGGCGAGGCCCTGCGCGCCGAACAGGGCTATCCGTTGCGTCTGGTCGTGCCCGGCTGGGAAGGCAATATGTGGGTGAAGTGGCTGCGCCGCATCGAAATCGGCGACCAGCCATGGGCACAGCGCGAGGAAACCTCGAAATATACCGACCTTCTGGCCGATGGCCGGGCGCGGCGCCACACCTGGGTGATGGATGCGAAGTCGGTCGTCACCAACCCCTCGCCGCAGAAGCCGCTGAAGCACAAGGGGCCGAACGTGCTGACCGGGCTTGCCTGGTCCGGCCGCGGGGCGATCAAGCGGGTCGATGTGTCGATCGACGGCGGGCGCAACTGGCAGGCGGCGCGGATCGACGGGCCGGCGCTGCCGCTCAGCCTGACGCGGTTCTATGTCGATTTCGACTGGAACGGACAGGAACTGATGGTCCAGTCGCGGGCGATGGATTCGACCGGCTATGTCCAGCCGACCAAGGAGGCGCTGCGCAAGGTGCGCGGGGTCAACTCGATCTACCACAACAATGGCATCCAGACCTGGCTGGTGCGCGCGAGCGGAGAAACCGAAAATGTCGAAATCTCTTAAGCTTGCCGCCATTCTGGCGCTGGGGCTGACCGGCCCGGCGCTGGCGCAGGCCCCCAAGGCGCCGTCGGCCCCGGCACGGGTCGAGCTTGGCCGCCCCGCGCTGGCCGAGGAGATCAAGGCCTGGGATATCGCCGTGCGGCCCGACGGCAAGGGCGCCCCGGCCGGCAAGGGCAATGTCAAGCAGGGGGAGGAATTGTTCCTGGCCCAATGCGCGGCCTGCCATGGCGAATTCGGCGAGGCGGTGGGCCGCTGGCCTGTTCTGGTGGGTGGACGCGGCAGCCTGAAGCACGACAACCCGGAAAAGACCATCGGCTCCTACTGGCCGGATGCCTCGACGGTATTCGACTATATCAAGCGGGCCATGCCGTTCGGCAATGCGCGCTCGCTCAGCGATGACGAGGTCTATGCCATCACCGCCTTCCTGCTGCAGATGAACGAGGTTGTGAAGGACGACTTCGTGCTTTCGAACGACAATATCGGCAAGGTGAAGATGCCGAATGCCGCCAACTTCTTCGACGACGACCGGATGAAGGCGGAAAAGCATTTCTGGAAGGAGCCCTGCATGAAGAATTGCAAGACGGGCGAGGTCAAGGTGCTCAACCGGGCGCGCATCATCGATGTGACGCCGGATGCCAAGAGCGGCCCGAAGGTGGAATGATGCGGACGGGAGAGGGGAATTTCGTTCGCATCATCGCCGGCCTGACCATCGCGCTCGGCATCGGCGCGGCCAGCGCCAACCCGCCGGCAGCCAACGGCGGGGACAAGGAACTGGGCGAGTATCTCTCATCGATGTGCGTGGCCTGCCACCAGCTGTCCGGCCGCGTCAGCGAGGGTATCCCGGCGATCATCGCCTGGCCGGATGACCAGTTCATCGCCGTCATCCAGTCCTACAAGGACGGCACACGCGACAACGAAACGATGCGCACGATCTCGCATCGGCTGTCACAGGAAGAAATCGAAGCGCTGGCGGCCTTCTTCGGCAGCCTGCCCGCGCCGAAATAGCCGACACCGCGCCAGAAACAGACCGGCCCCCGCGCCGGCACACCATCAAGGCCTGAAGGGAGAGACGTCATGGCTTTCAATCGCAGACAGATCCTGATCGGCGCAGCCGCCGGCTCCGCCACGCTCTATGCTCCGGCGGTGATCGGGCAGGCCAAGCCGCGGGTCGTCGTCATCGGCGGCGGGCCGGGCGGCGCCACGGCCGCGAAATACATCGCCCGCGACAGCCAGGGAGCGATCAACGTCACTCTCGTCGAGCCGGGCGCGACCTTCACCACCTGCTTCCACTCGAACCTGTACCTCGGTGGATACAAGACCTTCGAGCAGATCACCCATTCCTACGATGATCTGACCAAGAAATACGCCATCAACCACGCGCGCAAGACGGCGGCCTTCATCGACCGCGACACCAAGACGGTCAACCTCGACGATTCCTCCACCCTGTCCTACGACAGGCTGGTGATCGCGCCCGGCATTGACCTGAAGTACGATTCCGTGCCCGGCTGGGGCCGCGAGCACGAGACCGTGATGCCGCACGCATGGAAGGCCGGGCCGCAGACCCAGTTGCTGCGCAAGCGGCTGATGGAGGTGCCGGATGGCGGCGTCATCGTCATGCTCGCCCCGCCCAATCCCTACCGGTGCCCGCCGGGCCCGTACGAGCGCGTCTCGATGATGGCGCATGTGCTGAAAGCGACCGGGCGGACCAAGTGCAAGATCATCGTGCTCGATCCGAAGGAGACCTACTCCAAACAGGGGCTGTTCCAGGCCGGCTGGGAACAGCACTACCCCGGCATGGTCGAATGGATCGGCCCGAAGATCCACGACGGGATCAAATCGGTCGACCCCAAGACGAACACGGTGGAGACCGGGTTCGAAACCTACAAGAATGCCGCGCTGGTCAATGTCATCCCCGCGCAGATGGCCGGAATGATCGCCCGCGAGGCGAAGCTGACCGAGGCGAGCGGCTTCTGCCCGATCGACCCGGTCAACATGAAATCGAAGCTGGATGCGAACATCTTCATCGTCGGTGACGCCTGCATCGCCGGTGACATGCCGAAATCCGCCTTCGCGGCCAATTCGCAGGCCAAGGTGGCGGCCAACATCATCCGCAGCGAGCTGACCGGCTCGCGTGCCTTCCCGGCCAAATACACCAATACCTGCTGGAGCCTGATCGAGACCGACAACGCGGTGAAGGTGGGCGGGGCGTATGAGCCCAAGGACGGCAAGATCTCGGCCACGGAAACCTACGTTTCCAAGCCGAACGAGGATGCCGCCGCCCGCAAGCAGACGCAGGCGGAGAACATGGGCTGGTATGCCGGCATCGTGACGGACATGTTCAGCTGAACGCGCGCGCCGGCAGTCCGGAGCGCCGGCAGGCCGCATCGACAGGGAGGACGGAGACGATGGACAGGCGGGTGCTTCTTCTGTTGGCCGGCGCGAGCCTTGCCGTGCTCTCCGGCCAGACCTGCGCCGCGCCGGGCGCCCGGTTCACTCCCGCCGCCTTCGAGGCGGCGCAGAAGGATGGCAAATCCATCCTCATCGTGGTGCATGCGCCGTGGTGCCCCACCTGCCGCGTGCAGGAGCCGATCCTCAACAAGCTGCTGGCTGAAGTGAAGTACCGCGCGATTGTCGTCTTTTCCGTGGATTTCGACAGCCAGAAGGATGTTCTCAGGCGGTTCAATGCCATCCAGCAGAGCACGCTGATCGGCTTCAAGGGCACGCGGGAAACAAAGCGCTCGTCCGGCGATACGGAATCGATGTCGATCGAGGACCTGATCGAGACGACGCTGTAGTGGCCCGGCGTCCGGCCGGCGCTAGAAGCAGAACCGCCAGGCGCTGGCGACCATATCGAGAAACACGGCGGGGCCGAACCGGACCCACAGGGCGGCCGTCACCCCGGCGAGAAGCGCGACCGCGCCCCAGATGGCGAGGTGCGGACCGAGCGAGCGGATGCGCGCCGCAAACGCCATGATCCTACCCCTTCACATCCGCCGGCTCGCCGATTGCCGGGCCGTCCGCCATGCCGGCGAGCACCTCGGCCACATGGCGCGCCCTGACCGGCTGGCCTTGCCGCTGGAGCTTGCCGGCCATGTTCATGAGACAGCCGAGATCGCCCGCCAGCAGGGTCGGCGCTCCGGAGGCAGTGATCGCTTCAGCCTTCTTGCCGACGATTGCATCGGACAACTCGCCGTACTTCACCGCAAAGGTGCCACCGAAGCCGCAGCAGACATCACTGTCCTGCATCTCGGCGAGGGTCAGCCCTTCCACGCTGGCGAGCAGCTTGCGCGGCTGATCCTTCACACCCAGTTCGCGCAGGCCGGAACAGCTGTCGTGGTAGGTCACCGTGCCCTCGAACCGCGCCGCGACCTGCTCCACCCCCATGACATCGGTCAGGAACGAAACGAGTTCGTGGGTTCTGGCGGCCAAAGCATTGGCTTTGGGGCCGAGATTGGGATCGCCGGCGAACAGTTCGGGATAATGAACCCTGATCATCCCGGCGCAGGAGCCGGAGGGCGCGACAACATAATCGCAGTCGTCAAAGGCCTCGATCATCCGCCCGGCCAGAGCGGCAGCGGTTGACCGGTCGCCGGAGTTGAACGCCGGCTGGCCGCAACAGGTCTGCACCGGCACGACAACCGTGCAGCCCGCCTCTTCCAGGAGCTTTGCGGCGGCAAACCCGATGGTCGGGCGCATGGTATCGACAAGACAGGTCACGAACAGCCCGACGGTCGGCTTGCCTGCCGCATTTTTCATTCCTGCCGCCACGATCCTGTCCTTTCCAGATTGCGGCGATGACATTGGCCCAAGCGCGCCGGCGCTTCAAGACCCGAGCGCGCGGTCGAGATCAGCTTTCAGATCGTCAACATGCTCCAGCCCCACCGACAGACGCACGAGATTGCCGGACACGCCCATGTCCTGCCGCTGCTGAGGCGTGAAGCGCTGGTGTGTGGTGGTGGCCGGGTGGACGGCCAGGCTCTTGGCATCGCCCAGATTGTTGGAGATGCGGATAATCGACAGGCGGTTGAGGAAGGCGAAGGCCTCCTCCTTGCTGTCGCCCACCTCGAAGGCGATCAACGTGGACGGGCCGAGCATCTGCCGGGCGATCACTTCGGCCTGCGGATGATCCTTGCGCCCGGGGAACCGGAGGTTCCCCACCCGCGGGTGGGATGCCAGCCAATCGGCCAGCGCCTGGGCGGTCTCCATCTGGCGGCGCACGCGAAGCGGCAGCGTCTCCAGCGCCTTGAGCAGCACCCAAGCATTGAACGGCGACATGGCCGGGCCGGTCTGGCGCAATAGCGTATGCACATGAGTCTCGATGAATTCGGCCGAGCCCAGAATGACCCCGCCAAGACAGCGGCCCTGACCGTCAATATGCTTTGTGGCGGAATAGACGACGCAATCGGCACCCAATGTCAGCGGCTTCTGGCACAAGGGGGTCGAAAATACATTATCGACCACGAGTTTGGCCCCGGCGGCACGGGCAACGTTCGCCACTGCCGCGATATCGATGACTTCCAGCGTCGGGTTGGCAGGGCTTTCAAGGAAAAAGACTTTGGTGTTGGGCCGAACCGCCGCCGTCCAGGCGGCCAGATCCGGCCCGTCGACCAAGGTCGATTCAACGCCGAACCGCGGCAGCCATTCCTCGACGACATAGCGGCAGGAGCCGAACAGCGCACGGGCGGAGACGATGTGATCGCCTGCCTTGACCAGCCCCATCAACGCGGCCGTGACGGCCGCCATGCCCGAAGCCGTGGCGCGCGCCGCCTCCGCCCCTTCCAGCGCGGCCATGCGCTGCTCAAACATCTTGACCGTGGGGTTGGAAAAGCGGGCATAGATGAAACCGCCGTCCTTGCCGGAAAAGCGCGCTTCGCATTCCTCGGCCGAGGTATAGACATGTCCCTGCGTCAGAAACAGGGCCTCGGAGGTCTCGCCAAACGATGACCGCAGGCTGCCGGCATGGACGAGCAGGGTATCGGGATGCAGGGCAAGGGGTGTTTTAGTCATCGGGGGCGCTCACCGCTCGGATCATTCTGCTCTCTATAAAACACCGCATTCCGTTCGACAAGACGAACGTTTGTCTTTTTTGACGGACGATTTGGCCGCAAGCGGGCGAAATTTTGAATGCAAAACTTGATGATTGCTCGAAAGAGAATTTCTTGCTACATGATAGCCGATATCCCTCACATGCAAAAGTTTATTTCTGCTTTTGCATATCATATTGGAATTATCTTCTACATGGATGCCATCGACCGCAAACTTCTCACCCTGCTTCAGCAGGATGCGAACGTCTCACTGGCAGACCTGTCCGACCGGGTGGGGCTGTCCCAGACGCCGTGCTGGAAGCGCATCCAGAAGCTGGAAGCGGCCGGAGTTATCGCTCGCCGTGTCGCGCTGGTGGATCCCGACAAGATCGGCCTGTCCCTGACGGTGTTCGTCTCGATCGAAACCGGCGACCATTCCGGCCCCTGGCTGGAGCGGTTCGCCCAGACTGTCTCGGCCATGCCGGAGGTGATGGGGCTCTACCGCATGGCCGGCGATGTCGATTATCTCGCCCATGTGGTGGTCGCGGACATGGCCGCCTATGACCAGTTCTACAAACGCCTGATCAACACCATCGCGCTGAAGAATGTCACCTCCCGGTTTGCCATGGAGCGGATCAAATCCACCACGGCCTATGTTGTTCCGGGCTGAGTTCGAGGAAATCCCCATGAGCATCCGCAACGGGCTTGTCGAAGCCATCGGCAACACGCCGCTCATCCGTCTCAAGGCTGCATCCGAGGCGACTGGCTGCACCATCCTCGGCAAGGCCGAGTTCATGAATCCCGGCGGATCGGTCAAGGACCGGGCGGCGCTGGCCATCATCAAGGCCGCGCGCGCCTCCGGTGCGTTGCGGCCGGGCGGCACCATTGTCGAGGGAACGGCCGGCAATACCGGAATCGGGCTGGCGCTGGTGGGCCGGGCGCTCGGACATCCGACCGTGATCGTCATCCCCGAAACGCAGAGCCGGGAAAAGAAGGACATGCTGCGCTTTGCCGGCGCACAGCTCGTCGAAGTGCCCGCCGTGCCCTATGCCAACCCCAACAACTACATCAAGGTCTCCGGCCGGCTGGCCGAACGGCTGAACAGGAGCGAGCCGCACGGCGCGTTCTGGGCCAACCAGTTCGACAACACCGCGAACCGGCAGGGGCATATCGAAACGACTGCCGAGGAAATCCATGCCCAGACCAACGGCAGGATCGACGGCTTCATCACTGCGGTGGGCACCGGGGGCACGCTTGCCGGCGTCGGTCTCGGCCTCAAGGCGCATGATCCGTCGATCGTCATCGGCCTTGCCGATCCGTTCGGCGCGGCGCTCTACAGCTATTTCACCACGGGCGAACTGAAGTCTTCCGGCTCTTCCATCACCGAGGGCATCGGGCAGGGACGCATCACGAAAAACATCGAGGGCGCTCCCATTGATGTCGCCTTTCAGATTCCCGATGCCGAGGCCATTCCGCTGATGTTCGACCTCCTCGATCAGGAAGGGCTGTGCCTTGGCGGCTCCTCCGGCATCAATGTCGCCGGCGCCATCCGCCTTGCGCGGCAGCTGGGGCCGGGCAAGACCATCGTGACCATGCTGTGCGACAGCGGCACGCGCTATGCCTCGAAGCTCTACGATCCCGCCTTCCTGACCGGGAAGGGCTTCACGGTTCCCTCGTGGCTGACCGAGCGGCCGAAGATCGACCCCGGGCTGGTTTGACAAGCGGGCGGGCCTGCTGAATGGTGCGGCATTGCTTGCACTCAGCCCCGGCCCCATGTCCCCTGATCCTTCCTCGCTTGTTGCCGACCTTCGCGCCGCGATTGGTTCGTCTTTTGTCACGACCGACCCGGCGGACCTTGAACCGCACCTGATCGAGGGGCGGAAACTCTATCGTGGCACGGCGATTGCGCTGGCCAAGCCGGGCACGACCGAGGAGGTTGCTGCTGTGGTGAAGATCGCCGGGCGGTACCGGGTGCCGATCGTCGCACATGGCGGCAACACCGGGCTGGTGGGTGGCGGCGTGCCGGATCAGGCGATTGTCCTGTCGCTGCAGCGGCTGAACCGCATCCGCGATATCGACCCCGTCAACCTGACGATGACGGTGGAGGCCGGCGCCATCCTTCAGACTGTGCAGGAGGCGGCGTTGGCGGCCGATTGTCTGTTTCCCCTGTCGCTGGCGGCGCAGGGCTCGTGCACCATCGGCGGCAACCTTTCCACCAATGCCGGCGGCACGGCCGTACTGCGCTATGGCAACGCACGGGAACTGGCGCTGGGGCTCGAAGTCGTACTGGCCGATGGCTCGGTGCTCGACGATCTCAACCGCCTGCGCAAGAACAACACCGGCTATGACCTGAGGAACCTGTTCATCGGCGCGGAAGGGACGCTCGGCATCATCACCGCCGCAGTCCTCAAGCTGTTTCCCAAGCCACAGACCCGCGCCACCGCCTGGGTGGCTGTCGCGTCGCAGGCCGACGGTCTCAAGCTGTTCAAATCGTTTCGCCACAAGGCCGGCGATACGCTGACCGGCTTTGAGTTCATGTACGGGGTTGTCGTCGAGTTCGTGTTCAAGTTTATAGCGCAGGCAGTGCGCCCGCTGGCTGAGCGGCACCCGTTCTACGCGCTGATTGAACTCACCTCGCCCGATCCAACCCTCGATCTGGCCGGCAAGATGGAAGAGCTGCTGGCCGAGGCCTATGAAGCAGGGCTGGTCCTGGATGCGGCGATTGCGACCTCGGACCCGCAGTCCGACGCGCTCTGGGCGTTGCGGGAGTGGATGTCAGAGGTGCAAAGCCTCGAAGGCGGCTCCATCAAGCACGACGTATCGGTGCCGGTCTCCCGTGTGGCTGATTTCCTTGTCGAGGCAACGGCGGCCTGCGAAGCGGCGCTGGAGGGCGTTCGCGTCGCAGCCTTCGGGCATTTTGGCGACGGGAACATCCATTTCAACCTCAGCCAGCCGGTCGGGATGGACAAAATCGCCTTTCTGGCGATGTGGGGCCAGTTCAACCGGATCGTGCATGACATCGTGGCCAGCTACGGCGGTTCGATCTCGGCGGAACACGGGATTGGCCTGATCAAGCGCGAGGAGCTGCCGCGCTACAAGAACCCGGTTGCGCTCTCCGTGATGCGGACGCTGAAAGCCGCGCTGGACCCGGCAAACATCCTCAACCCCGGCAAGGTGTTGACGCCGGAACAGCCATAAAGCTCAAGGGACGATGGCGTCGATGGTCTCGATGCCGCCGCCGGCGTTGACGGTGTGCAATCCCCTCGCCCTGATCGCGGCGGGGGGCTGGAGCCGGGCGACCACGGTCTCCGCATAGTCCTCGGTGGTCAGCCTGTCGATGCGCGCGATGGTCAGGCCCCAGCCATAGCCACCCGTACAATCCTGCGCGGGCCGCCGCAGACCATCGGCGCATGGTACCAGCCAACCTGCCGGGCGAGCGGAGGCAACATCGGCGACAACGGGATTGCCCGGATGGGCGAACCATTCCCCCTCGGGATGATCAGCATAGAACAGCGACAGGGTATCGCGGTCCGATTGGCCCTCGGCCGGTACGGTGGCGGCGATCCAGCAGCGCCCGTCATGGCGGAAAAACGTCGCATCGGCGAATGAACAGCCCGTCGCCAGCGTGGCATGACGCACCCAGCGATCGGGAAAGGCCTCGGCCCGGTAAAGATCGAGCGTCCGCCCCGCCGCCGTCTCGGGGATCATCCAGAACGCGCCCTCATGTTCGAAGATACAGGGATAGGAGACATGATAGCCCGGATCGAGCACGGCCCGCGCCGGGCCTACCGTTCCATCGGCACCGATCTCGAACACCGACAGGATGCCGTGCCCGAGCGCATAGGGAAATTCCTCGCAGAACAGAAACGTCCTGCCCTGAAAACCGACCGGAAACGGATCAGCAAAATAGCGCAGGGGATCACGCGCCAGCCAGCGGAACCCATCAAGGTCGAGGCGCCCGGTTTCGACGATGCCGCTGCCGGGACGAATAGTCCGCCACGCAATGTTCCACTGGCCGCCGGCACCCAAAAGCGCGTTGACACGCCCGGTGAGGCGGTCGGCAAGCGCACGCGCCCCGTGCGCAACCAGCCCCGGGCTTTGCGCCACAGGTGCCAACCGTGGCCCAAGGGCGACAGCGCCGGCACCGCGAACCTGCCGCCGGGCCAGCGCCCGGGCGAACAGATCCACCGTCAGCGCCAGCGCCTGACTGAGGCATTGGGACAGGATATGCGGCGCGGTGATGGCGGCGACGCCGGCAGAGACCAGCACCCCCTCCGGCAGCCGTGCCCAGCCGACGACCGGGCTCCTGTCCTCCACCAGCGCGGCGATGATCCCCCGTTCATCCCAAGCCTCGCCGAAGACCGGAACCAGTTCTTCGCCCGTTCCGTTTCTTCCCGGCTCTCCGGTCAGATTGACGGTCACGTCCGGCGGGGGCGCTGCGTTGAAAGCGGAAAATGCGGCATCGGCAATTCTGACGCTGTAGTCAGCGGGCCCGCGCGCGCTTGAACTGTAGAGGGTTTGCTCCACCCATTTCAGGAGGTCGAGGCTGTGCGGCAAGGGACGCCCGCCCTCGCTCCACTGGATCGATACGGCATGCCCCTCGTCGATGATCCGCTGCGCCAGAACGAGGTGCCACCGGCGCGTGTTGCCCCGCACCAGCCGAAGCCGGATGTGCAGCACCGGTTCCCGATTTGCCTTTCTGAAATGCCTTATGCGCATTTTTGCATGCGTATCACGCTCATCGGGCGTGAAACAGGGGCCACCGCGGCGTTTGTTGCGCCATGCCTAACGGGGATGACGCGGATGGCATCAGCCGAAAGGCCGAGGCGGCCCGGCAATTTGCCACCGAGGTCCACGCCGGCATCGGTGACGACCACAACGGTCTGGGCCAGACGCGCAAGCTTGCGCACTGCCAGCGCCTGATCAAGATCAGGACCGACCACGATCACAAGATCGAAATGCCCGGCCATCGCCGGATAGCGCCGCAGGTGCCCGTCATTGGCCGGAACCGGGCGCTCCGACAGGCCCGGCACCGCCCAGAAGCACCCCTTCTCCGTCCCTTCGACCTGCATCACCAGACGATCCCGCCCGTTGAGGCACAGAGTGCCGGAGGCGGGAAAAGCCGCGATCCTCTGGCTGAAACACGGCTCGGCCTCATTTCCTTCGATCACCAGCACCCGCACATCGTGACGGGTGAGCGTGCGCGCCAGATCGATGGCTGTGTCCGCCCTGTCCGCTGCGGCGGTCGTACCGGTGACAAGAATGCTCTGAAGCGTGAACTCCGCATCCTTCGACGAGATTTCCGCTGCGATCCGATCCAGTTGCGGCTCGGCATCAGCAGCATCGGCGGCGTCCCGGGCGCTGTCGTCCGGCGATGGCGGGAGGGGCGCAGGCTGGGCGCGTGGCGGGCGTCGCACCGTATCGTTGGATGCGACGGGCGGTGCCGCCGGGCGGAAATCCAGCGGCGGCTTGTTGCGCGGGGCGGGGCGCGCCGGTTTGTCGGACCACCGTCCGAGGAGAAAGACCAGCAACGCAAGCACACCGGCAACCGCGCCTGCCGCCTTCCAGATATTCGCTGCCGGGCCGGACAGGGGATGGGCCGGCGGCGTGGCGCGGACGACAATGCGCGCAATGCCCGATTGCCCTTCGCTTGCCCCGCTCTCCATCGCCCTGAGATGACGCTCATAGGCGACGCGGGCGATCTCCGCCTCACGTTCCAGTTCCCGCAACTGCGCCGGCGGCGGGTTCGCCTGTGCCGCGATGGTCTTCGCATCCGGGCCGATGCGCTTTTCCAGCGCCTGCTCGGTGTCGATCGCCGTCTGAAGATCGGCCCTGGCGCTGGAGGCGGCAAGGCGCAGGCCCTCCATCAGCAGCCGGCGGCGCTCGCGCGCCTGCTCGGCGGCCTCGAGATAGGACGGATGGCGCGGCCCCAGCGAGGACCGGAAGCTTGCCTCCTGCGCCGCAGCCTCGTTGTACTGGATGCGCAACCGGTCGATGGCCGGGGAGCGCACGAGATCGGCGATGGCCTCGGTGTTCTTGCCGGTTGCCAGCAGCTTCTGGATCTGGTCGGAGCGCGACCGGGCATCCGCCGTCGCCGTGCGGGCCCGGCTCAGTTGCGCGGCGAGATCCTGCTCGCCGCCCTGTCCCTTGTCGAGGCCATTCTGGGCGCGGAACTGCGCCAGCCGGCTTTCCACCTCCCGGAGCCGGGTCTTCAGCGTCTCGCCACGCCCCACCAGCCGCGCCTGTTCATTGCCCTGCGCGGCATCGGCCGTGGCCACCAGATCGTCAACCAGCGCCTGGGCCACCGCATTGGCCAGCCGGGCGGCCGTGCCGGCATCGGGCACGCTGGCCGTGATTTCCAGAAGATTGGCCTCGCCGGCGGGGCGGGCGGCAACCTGCTCGGTCATCAGGCGCAGGATCGCCATCTTGCGATCCTCGACCGGCCCGGCCGGCGCCTTGCCGATGACGGACAGGGCGATATTGAGCAGGGCGCCTGTCCCTGTCGGCTTGACGAAAACAGTGGAATCCTCGGCCAGTTTCTCCTTGGCGATCGCCTTTTCGAGGATGGAGCGGGAGGTCGCAAGGCGGATGTGCATCGCCATCACGGCCGGATCCATCTGCGCATCGCCGCGGCCCGGACGGCCGGCGTTCGGATCGATGAACACCGAGGCCGTGCTCTGGAACTGATCAGCCATCATCCGGACAAAGGCAAAGGCGCCGGCCAGCGGCAACGCGGCGACCATCAGCATGGCAAGGGCCTTGCGCCGCAGGCGACGCCCCAGCAGAAGGGCAAGGGAGGCGGCGCGCCCGCCGATGTCCGGCACAGACGGCAGCGGCGCCACCGGATGAGACGGCCGCGCGGCCTGTCCCGGCATGGCGCTCGTATCGGACTGGTATTTGATGACCATGGCTGCCCCGCCTGTTCCGCCCGGCCCGGACGATGGCCTGCACCATCCGCTCCGCCGGGAATCACACTTCGGGACATCATCGGGCAGGAGTTGTTTATGAATCGTTTACCATAAACGGCACTGGCTCCCCCGCGCGCCACCCCTGCGGGGGCGGCGGCGAGGGCCGGGCCGCCGCAGTGGCACGGCGACTGCACCGATCGGGCAGAACTCCTGCTCAGGTGACCCATGGTGCATCAAGCCGAAACATTTCTGGTCGATTCCCTGTCCCGCAAGAGGACGCTCAGTCCGCCGCTGGTCACTCTGGGCCGCATCGGGACAGAAACCGTGACGATCTTCCTCGCCGCCTATATCGCCGGCGTCGGCTATCACTGGGCGGCGTTCGGCTCACTCGCCTATACAAACCCGCAGCTCGATCTCGCGGCAACCTTCTCGGCGCTGTTTGCGACCATCAGCTTCTTCCGCGACGACTACCGGATGAGCCTGCATCTCGACACGCGCAAATGTGCGCGGCGGCTCATCCAGGCCTTCGCGCTGGCCTTCGTCACCGTCATCGTCATCGCGTTCCTCACCAAGAGCAGCGACAGCTTCTCGCGCGGCTCGGTCGTTCTGTTCGCCCTCCTCGGCCTGCCGTCGCTGATCGCGGCGCGCGCGTCGGTCAGCGGCGCCATCCGCCAGGCGACACGGGCAGGATGGCTGTCTGCCGGACGGGTGATGGTAGTGGGGTTCGAGGCCGATCTTGAATGGGTGCTCGCCAAGGGTGCGCCGCAGACACAGGGCTATGACGTTATCGGTGTCGAGCGGCTGGTCTCGGAATTCAACGAAGACCTTGATGCGCCGGGTGTCGGCATCGACAAGATCGTCGAGAAAGCCCGGTTCCTGCATCCCGATACGATCGTGCTGGCCCTGCCGTGGTCGCGGGCCGATCTGATCGACCAGTGCGTCCGCGCCTTCATGAATCTGCCGGTGCGTGTCGAACTTGCGCCCGAGCGCGTTCTGGAACGCTACTCGGAGCTTCGCCTCGGCCGCCTCGGCTCGATGCTGACGCTCAACGTGCTGCGCCCGCCGCTGGGCCACACCGGCCGCGCTGCCAAGCGCGTGTTCGATGTCGTCCTCTCCGCCCTTGCACTCATCCTGCTGATGCCGCTGTTCCTTGTCGTGGCGCTGCTGATCCGGCTGGACAGCGAGGGGCCGGCGCTGTTCCGCCAGACGCGCTACGGCTTCAACCAGCGTCCGTTCCGGATCTGGAAATTCCGCACCATGCGCACGCAGGATGACGGCCCGGTGGTACAGCAGGCCTCGCGTGACGATGCCCGTATCACCCGCATCGGCAAGACCCTGCGCAAATGGAACATTGACGAGCTGCCGCAGCTTCTCAACGTGCTGACCGGGGACATGTCGCTGGTCGGCCCGCGCCCGCATGCGGTGGCCCACAACCGCATCTACGAGCGCAAGATCGATCTCTACGCCCGCCGGCACAATGTCCTGCCCGGCATCACCGGCTGGGCGCAGGTGAACGGTTTTCGTGGTGCGACCGATGACGACGCGATGCAGGCGCGTGTCGAATACGATCTGTTCTACCTCGATAACTGGTCCTTAAGCTTCGATGTCATCATTATGGCCATGACTGTTTTTTCCAAGCGCAGCTACAAGAACGCCTATTGATGATGCGCCCCGTCTACCGCAAGGCCGCCCCCTCGTGGACGCCGCCCTCTCCGGCGGCGCCTGTTGCCGCATGGTCGCCGATGGCGGGGGAGACGGCCGGGGCGGATGCGGACCGAGCCTTCCTCAGCGTCATTGCCGTCCTGTTTTCCGGGTTGGTGTTTTTCCGTTTCGCCCTCACCGATCCGGTGATGAACCTCGTCCTCAACTATTCGGGCGAGGGGGGCGCGCTGGTCGAGAAGATCCACCCCTGCACGCAGGCTGTCATCCTCTTGTTCCTGCTCACCCTTGCCCGGATCCGGATCACGCTCACCGCCAGCGAAGCGGGGCTGGTGAAGCAGATGGGCATCCTGATCGGGGTGATTTTCGCGCTCGTGGCGTTCGTTCAGGTTTCCGGCCACTCGATCGCGCTCGGATACCTTCTGGAGACCTATATCGGCGCCTGCATCTACGGCTTCCTGCTACTGGCCCTGCCGAACGACAGGCGCCGGATGATCGGCGAGACGGTGCTGATCTACATCGTGCTCTGCTCGTTTCTCGCGGTGTTCGAAAAGGCGACCTCGATCCGGCTGCTGCCCTATCCGTACAACGAGATTTCCTTCCGTCCGACGGCGCTGACCTCGCATCCGCTCGCCATCGGCCTCAACAATGCCGGCGCGACGGTGTTCATTCTCGCCACGCGCTGGAAGGGCTGGGTCAAGACCGCCGCGATCCTGACCGTGGTGATGGGCACCTTCGCCTCCGGCGCCCGTACCGGCATGATCTTCACCGTGCTGTCGGTGCTTGCGGCGCTGGCGATCACCCGCATCCCCGCCGCCGGGGCCGACGAACGGCTGCGCATCCGGCTGATCGCCGCCGGGTCCATCCTGATCGGCGGCGCGATCCTTATCGCACTGGCGGGCGCGGCCGGCTTCCTAGAACCTTTCGAGGGCGGCTACATCGACGAGAACGCGCAGGCGCGCGTCGATGTCTACAAGGTCTTCGACTGGGTGAGCTGGAAAGACATCCTGCTCGGAGCGGACCTGATCGCCATCAAGAAGATGGTGTTCGAGCGACTGAACCTGCTCATCGAAAGTTCGATCGTCATCTTCGTTTTCCAGTTCGGCCTGTTCGGGGCGCTCGCCTTCGGCGGGGCGATCCTCTGGACGTTCTACCGCCTTGCGGCGGCGGCGGACTGGCGGGCGCTGATCGGCGCCGGGGCGTGGTTCGCGACGGCGATGAGCAACGATACCCTTTCGGGCAAGCATGCCCACATCACCATGATGGTGGTGTTGTTTCTCGCGTTCCGGACGAATGTGCATGACCACCTCGGCCAGCGTGTCCGCCCCGGCTGGGAGGCCAACCGATGACCTGCACTCTCACGCGGCGCGGCCTTCTGGCCTGTGGGGCCGCTTCCCTGGCGTTGCCGGCGCTGGCGAGCGATACCAAGGCGCCGTTCCGGCGGGGCGTCAGCATCCACAACCTGATGAACTGGGCGCAGGTGGAAGCCGACAAGGCCACCTATCGCTGGCCGCCCTTCGGCTCGCCGCACCACCAGATGCAGCCTGCGCTCTATCAGGCCATCCCTGCCGCGGGGTTCGATTTCGTGCGCCTGACGCTCGATCCCGGCGTGTTCATGCAGGTCTCCGGGCCGCGGCGCGACGAACTGGACCAGCAGCTCATCGCCCTGATCCGGAAGCTGCTCGATCTCGGCCTCGGCGTGATCGCCGATTTCCACCCCAACAGCCAGGTCGCCACCTACGCTCCGGAAAAAATCACCGAGGATGCTGCCAGCCCGCTGTTCCAGGCCTACGGCGCGATGCTGGAGCGCACGGCCCGGCTGCTGGCGCCGATGCGCGGCGCGCGCATCGCGCTCGAACTGATGAACGAGCCGCAATGGGGCTGGGACGGGCCGACCGCCGCCCGCTGGCAAGCTATGCAGAAAACGTGGCACGACCAGGTGCGCCGGGCAGCCCCCGAGCTGATGCTGGTGCTGACCGGCGCGCGCGGGGGCAATGCCGACGGGTTGAAGCTGATCGACGCCAAGCCGTTCGCCGGCAGCAACGTACTGTGGTCGTTCCACTACTACGAGCCTTATGAACTGACCCATCAGGGCGTCAAATTTTCCGATCCGAAATCCCGCTCGTGGAAATATTTCTCGGACATTCCCTATCCCGGTGTGCCCGAGCATTTCGACGATGCCTACCGGATCATCGCCGGCAATATCGCCGCCGATACGACGCTTGCGGCCGACATGCGCAAGACCCTGCTCGAGGAAGCCAAGGCGTCTCTGACGAAATATCTGGCCGCCAATCCCGGGCGAAAGACCATCAAGGGCCATTTCGACGGGGTGGAAGCCTGGGCCAAGGCCAACGGCGTGGCGAACCACCGGATCTTCCTCGGCGAATTCGGCGTGACGCGGACCTACGGGCGCTACAAGGCCTCCCCGCCCGAGCCGCTCGGAAACTGGCTGGGTGATGTCCGGCAGGAAACAGAGGCGCGGGGGTTCGGCTGGGCGCTGTGGGCGCTCAGCGGCTATGGCGGCATGTCACTGATCGAGACGGACGAGAGCGTCCATTTCGACCGGCCGACGATTGCCGCTCTCGGCCTCAGGCCACGCGAGCGGCGGTCGTAACCGGCGCTGAGGCCTTCGGCATCGCCAGAAGGTGCGACCGCAGCGCACGCTCAAAATCCTCGATGCGGAAACTTTCGAGAAAGACCTTGCGGCTTTCCACCTGCATCCGGGCGAGCCGGGCGGGATCGTTGACCAGCGCGGCAAGGGCAGTGGCCAGCGCTTCGGATTCCAGCGGCACGATCAGCCCGTTGCGCCCTTCGCGGTTGATCTCGGCACTCGCACCCGCTTTCGATGAGACGAGCGCCGCACCGGCGCAGGCCCCTTCGATCAGCGACAGCGGCAGCGCTTCGACCCGCGAGGGCAGGACAACGATATCGGCCGCGCGCATCAGCTGGTGCATGTCGTTCGCTGCGATCCAGCCGGTGAAGCTGACCTTCTGCTGAAGGCCAAGCATCGCCGCCATGGCCTTGTATTCCGGAATGTCGCCATTGCCGGCGATGACACAGCGCCAGCCCGGCGCCCGCTGGCGCAGGATGGCCAACGCTTCCAGCAGCAATCCTGCACCCTTGCGCGGCCCCACCTCGCCGGCGAACAGGATGAACCGCTCGGCGGCGGCAGGCTTGGGCAAGGCAAGATCGGGGGCGAAATCCGGAATGCCGTTGTGAATGATGGTCAGCTTCGCCGGGTCGATGCCGAGGCGATCGCGGAAGGCATGGGTGAAGAAATCGCCGAGAATGACGATGCGATCGGACTTGGCGCTGATCGCCCGCAGCGCCCGCAGCCAGAGCGGCTTCTCGTCATAGGCCCGATCAAGGATCATGCCGTGGAAATGCGTCGAGACCGGCTTGCCGAACAGCTTGGCAATCGCAACCAGCGCCCATTTGCGCAGGGCGCTGCCGCCGGTGGAATGGTTGACATGCACGACATCGATGCCGCCCGTCAGCATGATCCAGACAAACTGAAGCAGCCGGGCCGGGAAGGTGAACAGGGATTTCCACCCCGCGGAGGGGCCGCGCGAGGCAAAGAACCGCCAGTCGATCGGTCCGCCCGAGGCACCGAGATGCTGGCGCATGTAGAAGTATAGACGGTCGATGCCGCCCATCCCCTCAGGACCAACGGGCGTGACGCACAGTACGCGCAGGGGCCTGTCTTTCAATACCGGGTTGATCATCGGAAAGTCCCTGCCTTGCAACGAACTGAAAACCTCTGGCTGCTATTAAAGATCAGCGGGCTTAAAACTGAGTTTAGGCGCAGGCGGCACAGGCCTTGCACATTGCGGTCCAGAGTTCTGTCAGATCGAGAGTGAGCGTAACGAAATGACACAGATTCTTGACGTGGCCCGCGGCGCCTATGCCAAATTGCCCTACCGCGCGCGGGCGCAGATCGGCTCGCTGCTCAAGCTCCTGCCGGCGCGGATGCGCTATGGCTCGACCTATCAGGCATGGCGGACACGCCTTGCCGAAACGCGCGGCGACAGCGCGCGCATCCGGCAGATGCAGGATGCAGCGCGTATCGCCGTGGTGCGCGAGGCCTTCGAGAGGAGCCCGTACTACCGGGCCGAACTGACCCGGACCTTCGGCGCCAGCTTCGATCCCGCTTCGGTTCTCGATCCGGCGATGTGGTCGCAAATCCCGATTCTTTCCCCCGAAACCGTGTCGGATTTCCGCGAGGCGCTGTGCACGCGTCCGAGCGCCCAGCTCTCCAGCGGATCGACGGGCGGCACATCGGGCAAGCCGGTGCGCTTCTTCCTCGACAAGAACAGGAGCCCGATCGAATACGCCTTCGTCTTCGATGCGTGGTCGCGCGTCGGCTATCGCGAGGGGGACTGGCGCGCGGTGTTCCGCGGTGTCGAAGTTCTTGAGTCCGCGATCGAGAAAGACGATGCGCTGGCCGAATTGCGGTTCTCGATCTTCAACCTGACCGACGACCTGATGCGCACGTTTCACCGCGCCATCGAGGATAACGGCATCGTCTATCTGCACGGCTATCCTTCTGCCATCGGCATGTTCGCCTCGTTCCTGATGCGCTCCGGCCTTGGCCCGATGCCGAAGGTCCGCGCCGTGATGCTGATGGGCGAGCGGCTCTACCCCAACTACCGGGCGCAGATCGAGCAGGCATTTCCCAACGCCGAACTGGTGCCGTTCTTCGGCCTTTCGGAAAAATGTGCCTTCGCGGTCGAGGTGTCCGGCCAGCCGGACACTTACGATTTCGAGCCGCTCTACGGCTTCACCGAACTTCTGGACACGGACAACCGCCCGGTCACCCGGCCCGGCCAGCGCGGGCGGCTGGTCACCACCGGCCTTCTGTTCAAGGGCATGCCGTTCATCCGCTATGACACGCGCGACGAGGCGACGCTCATCGAGACCCCAAGCGAAGGCAACGGCTGGAAGCTCCGCGTCGAGCGGATCGTCCCGCGCCGCGGCCATGAATTTCTCGTCTCGCGGGACGGAAAGCTGATCCCCATCCTTGCGCTGATGGTGTTCGGTACCGAGATGGACGATATCCGCGAATTCCAGTTCGTTCAGGACAAGCCGGGCGAGGCGCTGATCCGCATCGTCCGGCCGGCGAGCGGCATCGAGCCGGATGTGCGCCCGTTCATCGCGCTCTGCGAGCGCAAGTCGGGCGGGCGAATCGCTCTGACCCACGAATTTGTCGATGCGCTGCCGACCAGCCCACGCGCCAAGCGGCGGTTCATCGACCAGCGGCTCGATGTTTCGGCGATCGAGAACGCCATGAACCTTGCCCCCGATGCCGTGGCCCACGAGTGAAGGACGGTCGATGAGCTTTGTGGTCAAACACGAGGGACAGGCGCAGGCGATGATGCTGCCCGCGCAGGCCATGACCTATGCCGCGCCGCTGGTGACGAGGCCGTTTTCCAGCGAGACCGTCACCATCGATTTCCGCTCGGTCGTTGCTGCCCTGCTGCGGCGCAAGCTGCTCGTGCTGGCACCGCTGCTGCTGTTGACCGGGCTTGGCCTCGCCTTCGCGCTGCTCTCAAAGCCGAAGTACACCAGTTCGGTGCAGATCCTCGTCGATCCGCGCGACATCCAGGTGATCCGGTCGGACATGCCGCTGCGCCAGCAATCGCCCGAAGCGGGCGCGACACTGGCCGAGAACACGCTGGTCGTGCTGCGCTCCCGCTCGGTGCTGACGCGGCTCGTGGACAAGGAAAAGCTCTACGACGATCCGGAATTTGCCGGCACACCCAGGGCGGGGACGGACGGCGCCACCAACCTGGCCGAGGCAAAGCGGCTGCGCGCGCTCAACACGCTGGAAAAGCGGATCGCCGTACGCCGGGCGGACCGCAGCTCGGTGGTCGAGGCCTCGATCTGGACTGGCAATGCCGAAAAATCGGCCCGCCTCGCCAATGTGCTGGCAGAGATTTTCATCGCCCTTCAACAGGGGGTCGAATCCGATACCGCCCGCAAGGCGGCGCAGACCGTGGCCTCGCGCCTCGACGAGCTTGGCCAGCGCGTGCAGCAAGCCGAGCGCGATGTCGAGGACTACAAGGCCCGCAACAACCTGCAGACGGCCAACGGCAAGCTGGTCGACGAACAGCAATTGCAGGAACTGAACTCGCAGCTGGTGCTGGCGCGCGCCCGCGCCACCGAGGCGCGGTCAAAATACGACAGCATCCGCAAGCTGTCGCTGCAGGCGATCGAGCGCGGCGAACTGCCGGATGCCAACAATTCCGGCGTGATTTCGCAACTCCGGCTGAAATATGCCGAAGCGTCGCGGCTGGAGGCCGACGCGCGGACCCGGCTTGGCGCCCGTCACCCCGAGATGACCTCGATCACCGCGCAGGTGCGCGATGCGCGGCAGCTGATCCTCGATGAACTGTCGCGCATTTCGCGCGCGGCGCAGGGCGATTTCGAACGGGCGCGGGCGGCCGAAGCCTCGCTGACCAAGAGCCTCGACCAGTTGCGCAGCCAGTCCTCGCACAGCGGCGATGCGATGGTGCGCTTGCGCGAACTTGAACGGCTGGCGGACGCCAGCCGCACCATCTACAATTCCTTCCTCAAGCGGACGCGCGAACTGAGCGAGCAGGAAGACTTCACGACCATCAACGCCCGCGTCATCTCGCCTGCCACCCCGGCGGAATCCCCCTCCGGGCCGGGCAAGTCGATCATCCTTGCCGGCTCCATCGTGGCCGGAACGTTCCTGGGCCTGCTGTTCGCGCTTCTGGCCGAGCAGTTCGATTCCGCCTTGCGCTCGCGCAGGCAATTCCAGCAATCAACCGGCCTTCCGGTGCTCGGCGAATTTCCGCCCACCGGGGTTGCCCGCACCGGCAGTGGCCTTGAGGCCCATGTGATGGAAGCGCCGCGCTCGGCCTTTGCCAACAGCGCCTGCCGCGTGGCCGATCTGTTCGCGGCGCAGGCCGATGCCCAGCGCCCGCGCACCGTCCTGTTCCTGACCGCCGGGGCCGGCACGCAAGGCACCGAAGCGGTGCTGAATGTCGCCATTGCCGCCGCGCAGGCCACATGGCGGGTGCTGATGGTCGATGCCGACGGCAGCGGCGGCGGCCTTGGCCGCCATCTCGACGTTTCCCCAGAATGGGGCCTCGGCGATGTCATCGAGCGGCGCTGCGGATTGTCCGCCGCCGTGCTGGCCGACGGGCGGACGGGCGTGCGCATCCTGCCGCAGGCCGGAAAGGACCGCACCGCCCGCGCCTTGCGCCCCTCGCCCCAGCAGATCGACCAGACGCTGCTGGCTGCTGCCGACGGCTATGAACTCATCTTCATCGACGGCGGAATCGCGGGACAGGATGCGACGGCCTTTGCCATCGCCGCCGTGGCTGACGATCTCGTTCTCGTCGCCCGCAACGGCGCGACGACACAGGCCGATCTGCGCGATGCGATGGACATGCTGACACCGTTCCGGGATCGCGTGCGCGGGCTGATCACCGTCTGAGCGGGGCGATCTCGATCCGCGTGGCGATGGGGTCGTCCGCTCTTTCGCCGGTCAGCACCAGTTGCGTTGCGGTTTCGATGGTGCCGAACCGCGGCGCGTGAAAGCCGGCGCCACTCTGCTCATCGCCGCGCACAATCAGCGCGCGCAGGCCCGGCGGCAGATGCAGCGTCGCCAGCACTCCCTCCCGCCCGCGGATCACGAACCGGTCTGCCTCCAGCATCCCCTCCAGCCCGGGATGGACCAGAAAGCCGATCCGCACCGTCACCGGGCTTTTCGCGCCGACCAGCCGATCCGTTATCAGAAATCCCCTCGGTTCACGCGACACCGACCGCTGGTGGCGGAGGCCGAAGCGGCGTTCGTATCCATCGTGCGATGCGGTCAGTTGCCACCACGGACCATCGACCACCTCATCGAGCCGGCCCGCCGCGCGGCTTGACCAGGAGAACGCGCTCGACGGTACGCTGGAGGAGGCGTCCTGCACGCTCAGGGTGTTGTGGGCAAGGCTGGAGCGCAGCCGGTTCCGGACCACGCCCCCGGAATGGTACAGATAGGTGCCGGCATCGACCAGCACCGGCTGGCCACCGACCGACAGCCACAGCGCCAGCGTATCGGCATGACCATGGGCAGCGAGCTTGAGATACCCCAGCGGGCCGTGATCCAGCGTCAGCACCGCCGGTGTCCCATCCACGGTGACACGCCCGACCGCATAGCCGCCATCCGGAAACAGGCTGAGACCATCGGGCGCGTCCGCGCCTGTCGCCGGTGCGGCGAACAACGCATCGCGCCAGTGCGGATCGCGCGCGGGCGGGACACGATCGGGACGATCCGTCAACCCGGCGACAGCAGCGACAACCGAGGCGACATAGCGCGGTTCGCGATCCGGCGGAGCGGCCAGCACGCGGCCCTCGTCATCGTCGCCGATCAACGGCACCGCTCCGTTCGTGTCCATCAGCGACTTGAGAAAACGCGCGCCCTCGGCCAGCCGCTGCCCGACAACAGGGGCCAGCGGCGCCCCATGCCCCTCGGCCACCAGCGCGGCAAAAGCCAGCATCTCCATGGTGAAGGCCTGATAGGTCGGCGATTGCTCGGCCCCCACCCCGTCGGGCAGCAGCTGCAGAGCCGCTTCGGTTTCAAGAATCCTGCGCCCTTCGGCCGCGTACTCGGCCGCATGGGCGGCATCGGGCGCCAGCAGCCCGGCGAGGAACAGCCCCAGTCCCTCGGCGACGAGATGATTGTTGGCCGAGGAAAAGCGCGAGGGATAGCGATGGAGCCAGAAGGCATGGGCCGCGATCAACCGGCGCAACAGGGCACGATCCTCCCCCGTCACCATCTCATGGGGAATGGCCGCGACCAGCAGGGTGACCGTGACCATGCGCATCGCGAGTTCGATGCCGGAGAACCAGTTGACCCCGCGAAACGGCGGATTTGCCGCTGCCCAAGCGGCCAGCCAGTCCATCGCCCGGCGGATATCGCGTGCGGAAGGGGCAGCCGCGATTTCCGCCGCCAGCGGATGCAGGAATTGAAGGCGGTTGATCTCCCAGACAAATTTGACATCACCCAGCCCGACGCCGGTGCTGCGCACATCGACATCGAAGCAATAGGTGTCTGCGCCCGGCCATGCGCGCTGCGAAACAGGATCGACGAACCACAGTGCCGGGCCAAGATGCGCATCCACCTGCCGGCCGAGGCCGCAAAGCCGGCCGGCCTCAAGCGCGGCCAGCGCAGCGGGAGCGCGACCAGCACCGCGCGCAAGCGCGGCGCGCAGCGCCGAAAGGTCCGCCAGCGGCCCGTCGCCAGCGTTGGAAAAATTGTCCCAGCCCCGCGTGTTGCCGCGCCAGAGCCTCTTCAGCGCCAGTTCGCGCACGCGGTGCGCCACTTCGGGCGGGCTCATGGCCGACAGGCGGGCGGCGTACCAGCGGAGCTTGGCGACAGACACGGGCGTTGTTCTCTTTCGGCACGGCCGCGTGCGCCCAAGGCGCGCGCGGAAGACTGATTGACCCCGGGAATGGTGCTCAGCGGTTTACGGTCGGGTTACCACTTCCGCCAAAGCCGGCCCGGCTGACAGCATCATGCGCAGCAAACTGTTGCTTTTTACTCTCCGGAAACGGCCATGACGCCAACTGACAGCGGAACTGCAGGAAGGACCCTGCCTCGTCTGTGGTTGGCACGGGGCTTGCCGCATCAACCACAGGCTCACCGCCACTGTCCTTTTGCGGGACAGGGGCAGAACGACCGGCAAAGTCCGAACAGAAAGCGACAGACCCGATGTGCGGTTTTTCCGGAATGGTACAACGACAGCCCGACGAGGCGGCGGCCCGGCGGTTCCGCACACTGGCGCGCCAGAGCCTGGCCCGGCGCGGGCCGGATGATTTTCGCAGCGAAACGGTGGATGGCGTCGAACTGCTGCATGCCCGCCTGTCGATCATCGACATTGCCCACGGCCAGCAGCCGATGGTGGATCACGACGGGGCCATCGTCTTCAACGGCGAGATCTACAACCACGCCGATCTTCATGTGCCGGGCGCCGAATACCACACCCGTTCGGACACCGAAGTGCTGCTCAAGGGCCTTGACCGCGAGGGAATTGACTTCCTCGGCCGGGCCGATGGCATGTTCGCCTTCGCCTATTACGACCGGCGGCACCGCAAGATCTATCTCGCGCGTGATCTCTTTGGCATCAAGCCGGCCTATTACACCCTCAAGCCGGGGGTCTTTGCCTTTTCCTCGACCATTCCGGCGCTGATGGCGTTTTCCGACAAACGGATCAACCCGGCCGCCTACCTCGAATTCTATCTCGGCCGCGGTGCGCGCGGCGCCAACACGCTGTTCGACGATGTGCACGAGGTCGCTCCCGGCCATGTCGCGATCTATGATCTCGACAGCCATACGATCAGCGTCAAAGCCTGGGAAACACGCGGCCAGTCGCCGCTCGCCACCGCACCGGAGGCCGAACTGGTCGATCAGCTTGACGGGCTGATGCACCAGTCGATCCGCCGCCATCTGATTGCCGATGTGCCGGTGGCCAGCCTGTTGTCCGGCGGGATCGATTCAGGCCTGACGACGGCGATCGCGGCGCAGTATGTGCCCGATCTGGCCTGCTTTTCCATCGGTTTTCACGACAAGCGCTATGATGAGAGCCCCTATTCCTCCGCCATCGCCCGGAAATACGGGCTGAGGCATTTCGTCAAGTTCGTCGACGGGCAGGATCTCGTCGGCATGCTGGAGGACTGGCCGACCATCGCGGACGATGCCAGCGCCGAGCCGGCCTCCGTCATGCGCTATCTGGTGGCCCAGCACGCGCGTGACCATGGCTTCAAGGTGGTGCTCTCGGGCGAGGGGGCGGACGAGTTCTTCGGCGGCTACAACCAGTACCGGCGCTTCCAGCTCGCCTGCCGGTTCAGCCCGTTCGGCCGGCTCTTGCCCTTTGCGGGCGTGCTGGCCAAGGCGACCCTCTGGCCGCGCACCCGGCTGACGCATTATATCCTCCAGAGCACCAGCACGCCGGCCTATCGCGGCACCTCGATGATCTTCGAGCCGTACCTGTTCAGCTCGGTATTCAAGAACGACCCCGGCCCGCTGCCGGCCGCAAGCAACCTGCGCGATGCATTGTTTCTCGACCAGAAATACCGGCTGGCAGATGATCTGCTGACCATCACCGACCGATCGACGATGCATGCCTCGATCGAGGCACGGGTTCCGTTCATCACCCGCTATGTCGCTGATTTCGCGACCTCTCTCGACGAGAACATGCTGATCCGCGGCGGCAAGCAGAAGTATATCCTGCGCCAGCTGGCGCACCGCTACCTGCCGGCCGACTGCATCGAGCGGCCGAAGGTCGGGTTCGACATGCCGCTCGGCCATTGGCTGCGCAACGAACTGAGGCCGCTCGTCGAAGACACACTGGCCTCGACCTGGCAGAAGGACTTTCTCAAACCCGGCGCGATGGAGCGCATTGTCGCCACCCATATGGCCGGGAAGGCCGATTTTGCCGACAAAATCTGGGCTTTCATCACCCTGGAGCGCAATATCAACGCGCTGCGGACAATGCACTGAGGCACCTTTCATGCGTGTGACCCTGTTCAATACTCCGGTGGATATTCTCACCATGCAGGAAACCATCGACCGTGCCGTGGCGGCGATGGCAACCCGGACGCGCTGCCAGCATGTGGCGCTCAACGTCGCCAAGCTGGTGAACGCCCGTTCGGACGCCGAACTCGACCGCGACGTGCGCGACAGCGACATTGTCGGCATCGACGGCATGGGCATCCTCCACGCGCTCCGGCTGATGGGCCACAGGGTGGACGAGCGGGTGGCGGGCGTCGATCTGTTCGAAGAACTGATGATCGTCTGCGCCGAACGCGGCCTGAAGCCCTATCTTCTGGGCGCGAAACAGGAGATTCTGGACCGGACAATCGCCGTTCTGAAGGAGCGGCACCCCACGCTCGTCCTTGCCGGCGCGCAGCACGGATACTTCAGGCCGGAGGAGGAGGCGCGCGTCGCCGCCGAGGTCCGCGCCAGCGGGGCGGACTGCCTGTTCATCGCCATGCCGACACCGCGCAAGGAGCGGTTCATGCGCGCCTTCCGCGATACGATGGACGTGCCCTTCCTGATGGGGGTGGGCGGCACCTTCGATGTCATCGCCGGCTTTGTCGACCGGGCGCCCGAGCGCTACCAGAAGCTCGGCCTCGAATGGTTCTACCGGATGATGCAGGAGCCGCGCCGGATGTTCTGGCGCTATGCCCGCACCAACGCGATCTTCCTCGGGCTGATGCTGCCGAGCCTGATGCGGCGGCTGGTCGGCCTCAAGCCGAAGGCGGCGTGAGATGCTGATGCGCCCGCTGCCGAACCCGTCCGTGATGCATCTCATCTCCTCGCTGCGCGTCGGCGGGGCGGAGAGGCTGCTGGTCTCGATGATGACGGCGGCCGAGGCCGATCCCGCGGCCCGCTATGTCGTCGTCATCATGAACGACGAGATCGACCCCGGCTTTCTCGCCGCACTCGAGGCGACGCGGTTCCCGGTCTATCGCCTCCACCGCCGGCAGGGGCATCTCTCCCCGCGCTACCTGCGCCAGATCCTCGCCATCGCCAGCCGGCACGGGGTCGAGGTGATCCACACCCATAACGAGGGCAGCCGCACCTGGGGCATGATGGCCAAGCTGATGCGCCCGTCGCTGCGGCTGGTCTACACCGTCCATGCCGAGGGCATCGAGCGGCAGATCGGCGGGCTGCGCCGCACCGCCTATCTCAGGCTGATCGATGCGAGCGTGGCGATCTCCGGCTTTGTCGAGAAGGAATGCATCGCCTTCGGCGCGCGCAATGTCCACAGGATCGAGAACGGTGTCGATCTAGCCGCCTTCCGCGCGGTAGCGCCGCAGCCGGCCCGAACGACCGCCCTGCGGCTGATCACCGTGGCGCGCTTCGCCCACATCAAGGGGCAGGACATCCTGATCGAGGCCCTGGCGCTGGTGCGCGATTGCGGGCTCGACGTGCACCTGACTCTGGCCGGCACCAAGGCCGAGCCGGCGTTCTACGATGCGGTGGTCACCCTGATCGCCGAACGGGGGCTCGGTGATCTGGTCACCATCACGCTCGACCGGACGGATATCCCGACCCTGCTGGCCGATGCGGATGTCTTTGTCCTGCCCTCGCGCAACGAGGGCTTCGGGCTGGTGCTGGTGGAAGCCATGGCCGCACAGTTGCCGATCATCGCCGCGCGCACCGGCGGGGCGGCGGAACTGGTGCGCGACGGAGTGAACGGGCGGACGTTCGAACCCGGCAATGCCGGCGATCTGGCCGAAACGATCATGCTGCTGGCCGACGATCTCGACGCCGCCCGGCGGATGGCGGCGGCGGGCCATGCCACCGCAGAGCGCTACGACATCGGCGCGACGGTGGCCGCCCACGCCGATCTCTATCGCGGACTGGTCATGCAGACGGCGGCGCGGGGGTGAGCGGCGCCCACGGCGTCGACAGGATCCGCCGGACCGATATGCCCTGAACCGTCAGCCCCGCCGCGTAGGTGAGGCAGAAGGCGACAAAGCCGGCCAGCAATTCGGCCAGCGGGCCGAAGGCGGCGACAGCGCTCGTCGCGCCCCAGAGCGCGAGGCCGGAGAGGCCCGCCGCCACGGCGATGCCGCCGAAGCGGGCGAGCGGCAGGGGAAAGCGGAAGAATGTGCGGGTGGCGATGATGCTGGCGCAGAGCGCCATGGCCGTTGCCGCCACCGCCGCCAGCGCCGCGCCGGTGAGGCCGAAAGCGGCGACAAGCCCGATGGAGGCCACCGCCCCGCCCACTGCCGCCGGCACGATCGACCGGAGCTTGAGCCCGTTGCGGCCGAGCATGAAGAACAGGTTGTCGTACAAAAACGTCTTGAACACCACGAGGCAGGCGGCGAGCGCGATCATCGGCACCAGCCGCGCGGTATCGGCCTGCAGCTCGGGCTTGACGAACAGTGCCGCGATCGGCTGGCGCAGCAGCAGCGTGCCGGTGAACGCTCCGGCGCAGAGAATGAACAGCGTGATGCTGAACCCCGATTGCATGGTGCGCGCCGCCTCGTCGCCCTCGCGCAGGCGTACGGCAAACAGCGTCGGCACCGTCAGGTTGTTCATCGGCCCGGCGATGAAATCGACCGGCTGGCGGCCCAAGGCGTAGGCGATGGCGTAGACGCCGACGCTGGCCGGCCCCAGCATCTCGTTGAGCACGAACCGCTCGAAATAGATGATGACGAAGCTCAGGATCGTATCGGCAATGATCGGCGCACCGAAGCGACGGGCGGTGCCGAAGCCTTTCCAGACAATGCGCGGGCGGCTGACCTGCGCGCGCGAGGCCACAAGGCCGACAACCGCAACGACCAGCGATGACAGGCCAAGCGCCAGCGCCGGGCCGAAGAACGTAGCGCCGGGCAGGCGCGCCGCCGCCACCACCGAGACCAGTACCAGTACGCCACGGACCAGCTCGATATGGCTGAACAGTGCATGGTTGTGGGTGATCTGCTGGATCACCAGCACCAGCCGGAGCAGCGCAAAGGCAGTGACATAGACCAGCGTGGCGAGCGTGAAATCCCACACCCTGCCGGGCGCGACGATGATGGCCGCCGGGAGGACCGAGGCGGCGGCGAGGCCGTACATCGCCACCCCCATCACCGCGAGACGGCCGAGACGCAGCGGACGCAAGCGGCTCTGCCCGGCCTCGCGCGACTGGGCGAACAGGCGCAGCCAGTTGGCCGAGATCATCTCCAGGATCTCGCCCACCGTCATCACGAGGACGAACAGCCCCGTCTCCTCGATGGTCAGCCAGCGGGCGAGCAGGAACAGGATGACAAACATCGCCAGGCGCGGAATGGCGCCTGCGAGGAAATAGCTGATGACGCTGGCGCCCCTCATCGCGCGTATATGGCCCGGGCGGCGTGCACGGTCGTCAGTTCCAGCCGAAGACCTTGATCATCGCCGGAGTGAGGATGACGACGAACAGGACAGGCAGGAAGAACAGGATCATCGGCACGGTGAGCTTGGGCGGCAGGGCGGCGGCCTTCTTTTCCGCCTCGTTCATGCGCTGGTCGCGGCTTTCCTGGCTGAGGGTGCGCAGCGCGGTGCCCACCGGGGTGCCGTAGCGCTCGGCCTGCACCAGCGCGGTGCTGACCGACTTGATCGATTCCAGCCCGGTGCGCTGGGAAAGGTTCTCGTAGGCCTGCCGCCGGTCGGGCAGATAGGACAGTTCTGCGGTCATCAGCGCCAGTTCCTCGGCCAGCGGCAGCGACTGGGCGACGATCTCCGTCGACACGCGGCGGAAGGAATGCTCGATCGACATGCCGGATTCGACGCAGATGAGCAGCAGGTCGAGCGCATCGGGGAAGGCGCGCTTCATGCTGACCTGCCGCTTGCCGGCCTGATTCTTGAGATAGATTTCCGGCGCCTTGAAGCCGAGGAATGCCCCGGCGATGCACATCATGATCTTGGTGCCGGTCGAATAATCGAGCGTCAGGATGACAAAGACATAGAGCGCGGTGACGGCCAGCACGATGAACGGCATCACGAAGCGGAAGAACAGGAAGGTGTATTCCGCCGAGCCCCCGCGATAGCCGGCCTGCGCCAGAGACATCTTCAGGCCGTCCGATGCTGCGTGCTTGCGCAGGTCCATCTTCTCGACCATGTCCTTCATGTAGGCTTTGGGCGAGGAACGCAGCTGGCCGACCTTCGGGCCCTTGCCCTCGCTCGCCTTCTCGCGCTCGCGCTGGCGGATGCTCTCGCGCTCCGCCGCGACCGACCGCATGCGCGTTTTCAGCTGGTTCTTGTCCGCCAGCGGCAGGCCGATGGTGATCACCGAAGCGCCGATGGCCACCGCCGTGAACATCGCCGCCATGAAGCGGGTGTCCAGAACATAGCTGATGATATCGCCGCTCACGTGCCCGCCCTCAGATATCGAAGTTGATCATCTTCTTCATCGAGAAGATGCCGCAGGCCATCCAGAACCCGGCGATGACCAGCGAGAACTTGCCGGCCTCCTTGGTCCAGAGCAGCGAAATGTAATCCGGCGTCGACAGATAGACGAGCAGCGCGACGATGAACGGCAGGCCCGCGATGATCGCGGCGGAGGCCTTGGCCTCCATGCTCATCGCGGTGACCTTGCCGCGCATCTTGGCCCGTTCACGCAGCACGCGCGACAGGTTGGCCAGCACCTCGGAGAGGTTGCCGCCGGCTTTCGACTGGATCTCGACGACGATGGCGAAGAAGTTCGCCTCCGAGGTGGGCACCCGCCGGAACAGCCCGCCGACCGCCTCGGCCAGCGTGAGGCCGAGCGTCTGCGCCTCGACGATCTGGCGGAACTCGGTCTTCACCGGCTCGACCGATTCCGACGCAATGATGCGGATGCAATCGCCCAGCGGCAAGCCGGAGCGCACGCCGCGCACGATCACATCCATCGCGTTGGGGAACTCGGCGATGAACGCCTTGACCCGCCGCTTGCGCAAGAAGATCAGGATCCAGTGCGGCAGGCCGAGGCCGCCGATGATCAGACCGCCAAGGCCGAACAGCAGCGTGCCGCTGAGGATGAAGAACGCGATGAAGGTGACGACGGCGCAGACCGCCGAGACGATGTAGAATTTCCTGCGGTCCCACTCGAGCCCGGCCTGGATGATCCGGTCCTGCAGCGTCACCTTGTCGTTGGCCGCCGCCTTGCGCTCGATTTCCTTCAGCGTCTCGGAGACCTGGCGGTTGCGTCCGGGCAGCTTGGATTGCGTCTTTTCCTTCGGCGTCAGCATCTTCTGCTGGCGTTGCTCGCCCTTGATGCCGCCATCGAGATGGGGAAGGACGAAGGCATAGGCGAGCCCGCCGGCCGACAACGCCGCCAAACCCATCACGATCAACTGGCGCGTGTCCATGACCCCCCGCCTTCCTCAAGCCGCCTGATCGGACGCCGGGGCCTTGGCCGCCGCCGCATCGAGCGCCGCGGCCAGCCGCTCGGTCTCGCCGTAATAGCGCGCGCGCTCCCAGAACCGGGGGCGGCCGATGCCGGTGGAGACATGCTGGCCGATGATCTTGCCGTTCGCGTCCTCGCCGTTCATCTTGTAGACGATGACGTCCTGGGTGATGATGACATCACCTTCCATGCCCATCACCTCGGTGATGTGGGTGATGCGACGGGACCCGTCGCGCAGGCGCGTGGCCTGGACAATCACATCGACCGACGAGCAGACCATCTCACGGATGGTTTTCGTCGGCAGCGAGAAGCCGCCCATCGTGATCATCGATTCGATACGGCTGAGCGCCTCACGCGGGGAGTTGGCGTGCAGCGTGCCCATCGAGCCGTCGTGGCCGGTGTTCATCGCCTGCAGCAGGTCAAACGCCTCGGGGCCGCGCACCTCGCCGACGATGATCCGCTCGGGGCGCATACGCAGGCAGTTCTTGACCAGATCGCGCATGGTGATCGCGCCGTTGCCCTCGAGGTTCGGCGGGCGGGTTTCGAGCCGCACCACATGGCTCTGCTGGAGCTGAAGCTCCGCCGCGTCCTCGCAGGTGATGATGCGCTCGTCATCGTCGATATAGCGCGTCAGGCAGTTGAGCAGCGTCGTCTTGCCCGAACCGGTGCCGCCCGAAACGACGACATTGCAGCGGGTGCGGCCGATGATCTTGAGGATTTCCGCGCCTTCCTGCGAGATCGAGCCGAAGCGGACGAGATTGTCCAGCGTCAGCTTGTCCTTCTTGAACTTGCGGATGGTGAGCGCCGGCCCGTCGATGGCCAGCGGCGG
>ERZ1645187.344-NODE-344-length-45166-cov-6.426681_pt1 | contig 45166 bp, 45 predicted proteins | sample MGYA00575352_ERZ1645187 | MGnify/ENA primary metagenome ERZ1645187 (study PRJEB40837, sample SAMN11349314) | freshwater sediment metagenome | isolation source: river sediment | host: Sediment | place: India: Wazaribad , New Delhi | collected 2017-02-21 ... | reverse complement strand
ACAAGGACACCGCCGGCCCGGCCGTCAACCCGGCCATCAAGATCACCAACATCGTGGCGCTGCTGCTGCTGGCGATCCTTGCCCACGCCTGATCGGCACGGCGAACCGGAGATTGGAAAAGGGCGGGGCAACCCGCCCTTTTTCGTTGCGCCGCGCGGCACTTTCGGCCAGCACAGGGGGGCGGCCCGCGCCGCCGGGGGGATTGCAAGCCGTGCCACGCACCACACTCACAGGCGCCTTTCGTGCCTTTTTCCACAGCGAGGCGGCCGGCGGCATCGTGTTGATGGTCGTCGCGGCGCTGGCGCTGGTCGTCGCCAATTCGCCGCTGGCTCCGGCCTATTTCGGCGCGCTCAAGGCCGATGTCGGCGGCCTGTCGGTGTTGCACTGGGTCAACGACGGGCTGATGGCGGTGTTCTTCCTGCTCGTCGGGCTGGAGGTGAAGCGCGAGTTTCTGGCCGGGGAGCTGGCCAGCTGGCCGGCCCGCGCCCTGCCGGGGCTGGCGGCGCTCGGCGGCGTGGTCGTCCCGGCGCTGATCTATGTCGCGCTCAACCGCAGCGAGCCTTCGGCGCTGCGCGGCTGGGCTATTCCCACCGCGACCGATATCGCCTTCGCGCTCGGCGTTCTGGCGCTGCTGGGGCCGCGCGTGCCCGGCTCGCTCAAGGTGTTTCTGGCCGCTCTGGCGATCATCGACGATCTCGTGGCGGTGCTCATCATCGCGCTGTTCTATTCAACAGGCCTGTCGTTCGGTTACCTCGCCGGCGCCTTCGCCGGGCTGGCCGGTCTTGCGGTGCTCAACCGGCGCGGCGTCGCCAGCCTGTGGCCCTATCTCGTCATCGGCGCGGTGATCTGGTTTCTGGTGCTGAAATCGGGCGTGCATGCCACGCTCGCCGGCGTGGCGGTCGCGCTCACCATTCCCTATTCGGTGCCGAAGGCGGTGCTGGATGTCGCCGGGCCGCTCCAGCGGCTGGAGCATATGTTGCACAGTCCAGTGGCCTTTGTCGTCGTGCCGATCTTCGGTTTTGCCAACGCCGGGGTGTCCTTCACCGGCCTGTCGCCGTCCATTGTGCTGGAGAGCGTGCCGCTCGGTATCGCGCTGGGGCTTGCCGCGGGCAAGATGATCGGCGTGTTCGGCGCCGCGCAACTGTCGATCCGCTCCGGGCTGGCCCGCATGCCCGATGGCGCCAGCACCGGCCAGTTGCTGGGCGTCGCGCTGCTCTGCGGTATCGGCTTCACCATGAGCCTGTTCATTGGCCTGCTCGCCTTCGCCGATGATGCCGCGCGGCAGGATGCGGTGAAGATCGGCGTCCTGCTGGGGTCCACCGTCTCCGGGCTGGCGGGCTATGCGGTGCTGGCGCGTGTCCGCCCCGGCACCGGCCGGCGCGATCCTTGAGCCTCCGCTCAACAAAAAGGCCCCGGACGGGGCCTTTTTCATCTGTCGAATGCGGATGACGGCAGTTTACTGGCCCGGCTGGGCCGCACCGCCGCCACCGCCAAGCCCGCTCGGCAGGCCGAAGCTGGAGGCGCGCAGCAGCTGACGCACGAAGGTCAGGTCCTCGCCTCCGGTGGGCGTCTTGCCGGAGATGAAATCGAACACCCGGCCGTCTTCGATCCCGTATTGGGCGACACGCTCGACCTTGTTGTTCTTGTCGAGATGCACGGCCAGCACGCGCTGGTCCGTCACCGACTGGTTCATGAACTGGTAGCGCTGGGCGATCTTCTGCGAGATGTAGTAATAGCCCTTGCCGCCGACGGTGGAGACGACCGACGGAGTGCCGAGCACCAGGATGACGCCCTGCGCGCTGGTGCCGGGCTTGATCTGTTCGAGCGCGCGCTCGTCCAGCTGATAGCCGCGGGTCATCGGCTCTGCGCCGCAGGCTGCCAGAAACAGCGGGGCGGCGAGGGCGGCGGTCTTCATCAAGCTGCGGGCAAACGTCATCGGCCTCTTACTCCAACGCGCAATCCGGTCTAAACACACCCGGGAGAACTCTGCCTCCCGAGGGCTATCTTGGGACGGTTAATTTTGCAACCATGGGTCAAGCCAAATCCACCGGGTTGGATGAAATGATTGTTTCCCTGTTCCGGCGGCGTCGGCGAGACGAAGGCATCGAACCGCTTTACGGCGCGATGATGGCGCGCGCGCTTGATCCCGTGCTTTATGCGGTGCACGGCGTGCCCGATACGTTTGAAGGGCGGTTCGAGGCGGTGGCGCTGGTCACCGGGCTCATCCTGCGCCGTCTCAGGGCGCTGCCGCCACCGGCGGGCGCGGCAGCGCAGGAGCTGGTCGACCGCACGTTCGATGGCATCGATTCGGCGATGCGCGAGATCGGCATTTCCGATGTCGGCGTGCCCAAGCGGATGAAGAAGTTCGCCAACGGGTTCTATGGCCGCCTTGGCGCCTACACCGGGGCGTTGGCCGACGGGGCGCCGGAAGGCGCGCTGAAGGCCGCGCTGGAAAAGAACCTGCTGGAAGGCGCGCCGGCGGGCGATGGGCTGGTCGCGCTTGTCGCGGCTTTTGCCGACGATCTGGCCGCGCTCGATGGTGCTGCCCTCGTGGCTGGCCGGCTGCCGCCATATCACACCTGACGGGGAGGGACCGATGACCGACAGAACTGCCGCCACAGGCTGGGCCGATCCGCTGCTTCGCCCCGTTCCTGCCGCCACGGTGCCCGGCACCGGGCTGGACGTGCGGGTGGAGCCGACCGATGCCGAACGTGCGGCGCTGGCGAAAGCCCTCGGCCTTGCCGCGGTGGACAGCCTGTTCGCGACCTTTCGCCTCGCGGCCCGGGCGGGCGGCCTCATCGTCGTGACAGGCGAGGTGAAGGCGGCGATCCGCCCGGTCTGCGTCGTCACGCTGGAGCCCTTCGCCCTGAAGGTCTCCGAGCCGGTGGACCTGCGCTTTGCCGATCCGGAGAACACCCGCCGCCGTCCCGCGCGGCGTCAGGCGGCGGAGACGGAGAGCGAGGACGACCCGCCGGATGTGATCGAGAACGGCGTGATCGACCTTGGCAAGGTGACGACGGAGTTTCTCTCCCTCGCCATTCCGCCGTATCCGCGTGCGCCGGGCGCGGCCTTTGCCGGCAAGGAGGAGGCCGCGGCCACCCACCCCTTCGCGGCCCTGAAAGCGTTGAAGGACGGGCAGGAATGATCCGCCGCGACAACCCCGGGCTTGCCAGCCTTGGCACATATGCTTATGTGCGCGGCACGCCGGAACTGGCAGGATCATTCACCGCATCAGGGTCGCGTTAGACGCTCATGAGCAAGACCATCCGCATCGCTTTGGACGCCATGGGCGGCGATTTCGGCCCCTCTGTCGTCGTGCCCGGCGCCGAGCGCGCGCTGGAGCGCCACCCGGATGCGACCTTCCTGCTCTACGGGGTGGAGAGCGAGGTGCGCCCGTGGCTGGCCAAGCACCCGAAGCTGGCGGCCAAATGCGAGTTTCGTCCCGCCGAGGTGGTGATCGCCATGGATGCCAAGCCCAGCCAGGCGCTGCGGCAGGGGCGTGGCAAATCGTCGATGTGGCTGGCGATCGAGGCGGTCAAGCGCGGCGAGGCGGATGTCGCTGTCTCCGCCGGCAACACCGGCGCGCTGATGGCGATGGCCCGCCTGTGCCTGAGGATGATGCCGGGCATCGACCGGCCGGCGATTGCGGCGATGTGGCCGACGATGCGCGGGGAATCGATCGTGCTCGATGTCGGCGCCTCGATCGGCGCGGACACCGGCAACCTTGTCGATATGGCGATCATGGGCGCGGCGATGGCCAACATCGTCTTCGATCTCGAAAAGCCCACCGTCGGCCTGCTGAATGTCGGCGTCGAGGAGATCAAGGGCGTCGAGCAGGTGAAGGAGGCCGGGCGTCTCCTGCGCGAGGCGAACCTGCCGAACCTCACCTATCACGGCTTTATCGAGGGCGACGACATCGGCAAGGGCACCACCGATGTGGTGGTCACCGAGGGCTTCACCGGCAACATCGCGCTGAAGACGGCGGAGGGCACCGCCAAGCAGATCGGCGGCTATCTCCGCGCCGCGATGGGCCGCACGCTGATGAGCAAGATCGGCTATCTCTTCGCCAAGGGCGCGTTCGATGCGCTGAAGGACAAGATGGACCCGCGCAAGGTCAACGGCGGCGTGTTTCTCGGGCTCGATGGCATTGTCATCAAGAGCCACGGCGGCACCGATGCCATCGGCTTTGCCTCGGCCGTGGATATTGCCTACGACATGGTGCGCTACGAGCTTCTGTCGAAAATCCGCGAGATGATCACCAATTCGCGCATTGCGCCCGAAGACGCTGCGCTGCCTGAGGAACCGGAATCGTGAAACGCCGCGCCGTCATCCGCGGGATCGGCAGCTATCTGCCGGCCCGCGTCGTCACCAATGCCGAGCTTGCCGGCGCGATCGAGACGTCGGACGACTGGATCGTCCAGCGCACCGGCATCCGCGAGCGGCATGTCGCCGCCGAGGGCGAGACGACCTCGATGCTCGCCACCAAGGCAGCCGAGCGGGCGCTGGCCCATGCCGGCATCGACGCGCAGGCGATCGACCTGATCGTGCTCGCCACCGCGACGCCGGATTACACCTTTCCCTCCACCGCCACGCAGGTGCAGAACAACCTCGGCATCACCCACGGCGTCGCGTTCGATGTCGCGGCGGTCTGCTCGGGCTTTGTCTTCGCGCTGGCGACGGCGGAAAAGTTCATCGCCTCGGGTTCGCACCACCGCGCACTGGTGATCGGGGCGGAAACGTTCTCCCGCATTCTCGACTGGAACGACCGCACCACCTGCGTGCTGTTCGGCGATGGCGCCGGCGCCGTGGTGGTCGAGGCGCAGGAGGGCACCGGCACCGTGGCCGATCGCGGTGTGCTGACCACCCATCTGCGCTCCGACGGGCGCCACCGCGCCAAGCTGTTTGTCGATGGTGGCCCTTCGACCACCGGCACCGCCGGCCATTTGCGGATGGAAGGGCGCGAGGTGTTCAAGCACGCTGTGGGCATGATCACTGACGTCATCACCGATGCTTTTGCCGCCACCGGTGTCAGTGCCGAAACGCTCGATTGGTTCGTGCCGCATCAGGCCAACCGCCGCATCATCACCGCCAGCGCCGAAAAGCTGCACATCCCGATGGACAAGGTGGTGATCACTGTCGATGGCCACGGCAACACCTCCGCCGCCTCGATTCCGCTGGCGCTGGATGTGGCGGTGAAAGACGGGCGTATTCGCGAGGGGCATCTGGTGATGCTGGAGGCAATGGGCGGCGGCTTCACCTGGGGCTCGGCCCTGGTGCGCTGGTAACCCACGAAAATTGCTCATCTTTTAGGCAGGCTTCGCGCTGCGACGTTTTGACTTTTGAAAGCAAAGCGTTGACCGGAATACTATTCCTGCCTAAGACTGCTTGAATATCAGCGAGATAGCTGGCGGAATCCGGGAGTCGAACATGTCTGGCAGAACAGTCACGCGGGCCGATCTGTGCGAGGCGGTGTATCAGCGCCTTGGCCTGTCGCGTGCCGAATCGGCCGATCTGGTCGAACTGGTGCTGACCGAGATTTCCGAATGCCTCGAGCGCGGCGAGCCGGTGAAGCTGTCGTCGTTCGGCACCTTCTCCGTGCGCGAGAAGGGCGAGCGCATCGGCCGCAACCCGAAGACGGGTGTCGAGGTGCCGATCACCTCGCGCCGGGTGCTCACCTTCAAGCCCTCGAATGTGCTCAAAGCCCGCATCAACGGGCAGGACGTCGCCGACGAGGACGAATAGTCTCTGTCACGCGGGGGTGATTCGCCCGCCGCGCGGGGAGAGTGACGGGTGATCGACAAGGCGCCGGATGCGTACCGCACCATCAGCGAGGTGGCGGAGGATCTCGATCTTCCGCAGCATGTGCTGCGGTTCTGGGAGACGCGCTTCACCCAGATCAAGCCGCTGAAACGCGGCGGCGGACGGCGGTATTACCGGCCCGATGATGTCGAACTGCTCAAGGGCATCCGCCACCTGCTTTATGCCGAAGGCTACACCATCAAGGGTGTCCAGCGCATTCTGAAGGAGCAGGGGCCGAAGGCCGTGCAGGCGCTGATCCCGCAGGGCGCGGAGGAGGATGAGCCGGCAGACGACGCCCCCGCCTTCGTTGCGCCGCATCAGGCGCCGCCCCAGCGCCCGCCCGTTGCCGCAGCGCCGCAGCCGCCCGCGCCACAACCGCAGTGGTCCGCGCCGCCGCAGCCCGTGCCGATGGCGCCGCAGCCTGCGCATGATTTCTATGCCTGGCGTGAGCCGCCGCCGATGGAGGCCGAGCCCTACGCGCCGCCGGCATATGCCGCGCCGCACCCTCATGCGCCGCCGCCGCAGGCCCAGCCGCAGGTCTATGCGCCGCCCCAGCCTGTGCCCGCGCCGCCGGCTCCCCAGTCGGTGGTCTATCAACCGCAGGAGATGGTCGCCGCGCCAGCCGCGCCGCCGCTGGTGCCCCCGGCTCCGATGCCTCAGCAGGGCTATGCGCCGCCCCCGTCGCCGGTTCAGCAGCCGCGTCCGGCGGGGCCCACCGCCTTCATGCGTGGCGGGCTGGCCCGCAGCACCGGCGCACCGGTGGCCGCCCCTCCGCCGATGGAACCGGCGCCGCAATCCTCGACCCAGTTCGGCTTTTCCGTCCGCCGCACCATCACGCCCATGCCGCCGCAGGCCGAGCCGGAGCCGATGGTGAACCACCGCTATTCCCCGCTGGTCGAGCCGGATCTGGCCGATGAACCGCAGCAGCATCAGCCCGCGCCGGGGCTGAGCGCCGACAGCCGCCGCGCGCTGCAATCGGCGCTGTTTGAGCTGACCGAATGCCGCCGTCAGATCGAGCGGATCATCGTGGGGCGCGACCGCTGATCCGGTCGGTCAGCGATTTGAACAGCCCGCGCAGCGGCGAGAAGCGGAAGGTCACCTCATAGTGTCCGGGCGGCAGCTGCACCGCCTGGAACAGCAGGTTCGCGCGCAGGATTTCCGCCGGATAACCGTCGACATAAGCCGCCCACCACGGGTGGAACGGGTTGTTGAGCACCAGAAAGCCGCCTTCCGGCGCCTCCACTGCGATGTCGATCTGCCGGTGGCCATAACGCGTGATGGCTGCGGTGCCGCGTTTTGTGCCGGCGGGCGCACCGGCGGGCATCTCGCTGAACAATACCACATCCTGAAAATCCGTGCGTGGCCATTGGCCGGTCGTGGCGAGGCGATCGAAGTTTGTCGCCTCGGCGCGCGGCACCAGCATCACCCGCGGCAGGGCATCGGGGTTTTCGTAGATTGTCGCTGTGGCCGTGCGGGCGACCTCCTTCAGCCGCCCCTCGGGCAGAGCCTTGTCGAGATCGCGGATCGGCGCACGGGTGGCGATGTAGCGCAGGCCGAGGAGATCGGCCAGCGGTGAGGCATAGCTGGGGAAGGTGGGCGGGAAATTCCGCTGGTCGGGCAGGGCAACGTGATCGCCCGCGCCGACAATTGCCGAATAGCGTCCGTCGCGCAGCGGGTTGTAGCCCAGCGTATTGTGCAGCCCGTGGATCAGGCTGGCATTCGGCCAGTGGAAATCGATGGCCGCCAGTTCCACCCGGTCCAGCCGGTCCGGCCCGGCATGGGCGGCAACGCCGGCCTTCAGAGCGGCGATCGTCGGGTCCGCGCTGCCCGGCCGCAGCACGTCGAACATCGCCGGGGGGAGCGCGGTCGATTCATTCGGCCCGTTGTTGCGGGCAAGATCCGCAGTCATCACCAGCGCCAGCGCCGCCGCCGCCATGATCGGGCGGGAAGGCGCGATGCGGCGGACGGCTACGGCGGCGAGGACTGCCAGCACCAGCCATGCCACCCCCTCGGCGATCATCGGCCAGGCATAGCCAAGCCGCCCTTTCGAGACGGCCAGCGCCACCGCGCTCATCACCGCGGCAAAGGACACCGACAGCGCCACGCGCCCCGCACGGGTCACGAACCCCGTTTCGTGGCTGGCGACAACATGCACCACATGCCCGGCAGCATAGGCCGCCAGCGCGCCGATGAGGAAGGTGCCATCCGCCGGGCGGCGGAACAGATCCACCCCCGGCAGCACCTCGTAGGCAAGGCGGAAGAACGGCGTGTAGCGCCCCAGCGTGTAGAGCACCATCACCACCAGAGCGAAGGCGAAGAACCGCGCGCCGCGCTTGAACAGCCCGCCACCCGCTGCGCCGAACACCAGCGCCAGCATCACCAGCGCGCCGGAATAGACGTTGCTCATGTTGCGCGCGATGTAGAGATCGACCGGCCCCCACAGCGGCGAGGGCGGCCCCCAGAACTGCGTGAATTCGCCATCCGTACCGAACACGTTGGCGATGAACCCGGTGATCAGCGCCGCAGGGTGGAGCGAGCCGCGCCCCGCGCCGTCATAATCGATCACCGCGCGGTTGGAGGCGGCAGCCGTGACGAACGTCATCAGCAGCGGCAGGATGACGATGGCCCCGCCCACCAGCGCGCCGGCGATGAGGGGGCGCCATGCGCGCGCTCCGAGACGCTCGGCGGCGATCACGGTCGCCGTATAGGCCGCGAGGAGGATGACCGAGAGGCCCGCCACCTGATCGCGCCCCAGAACGAGGACCGCCGCCACCAGCCCTGCCGCCGCGCCATAGCGGAACGAAGCACGGCGCAAGCCCCGATCCAGCAGCCACAGGACGATGGGGAAATAGGCAAGGCTCATCACCTGCCCGACATGCTGGATACGCCATGCCGCCGATCCGCCGAACATGAAGGCGATGCCGGCCACCACCGCGCCGGCCGGGTGCCAGCCGCGATCGCGGAAGAACAGCACGACCGCACCCGCGCCGGCCAGCAGCGCGGCAAACGGCACCGCATCCGCCGCCGCGAACCCCGGCGCGCCGTTCAGCCGGGCGAGAAGCCAGTGCGGCGGGGAAAACAGCAGGGATTGCGGATCGGCCACCTGCGGCGAGCCGGAAAACACGAACGGCGCCCAGAGCGGCGATTCCCCCGCCTTGAACGCCTGTGCGAGAAACACCAGCTGCGGATAGAAATGCGCCTTCGCATCCCACGGCACGGTCACCGCGCCCGACAGCCACGGCCAGGTAAAGCCCAGCCAGGACACCGCCAGCAACGCCAGCACAGGCCCCAGCGGCCAGCGGCCGGGAACGGACGGGGAGGGGGAATCGGCCATGCTGCCTCGGCTGTGAACGGGCTTCGCTTATCGCAGCAGGCGAGGGGCCGATCAATCCTTGCGCGGGGCGTGCGCGGCCATTTGCTCGAAATCGATGAAATGGCCGGCCCGGTCGCGCTTGGAGGCGAGATAGCGCACATTCTCCTCGGTCGGCCGGCCGAGCACCCGCTCGTCGGAGGCGACATCAAGGCCGGACTGGCGCAGCGCAGCGATCTTCAGCGGGTTGTTGGTCATCAGCCGCACGCGGGAAACGCCGAGCTGCTTGAGCATGTCGGCGGCAAAATCGAAGTTCCGCTGGTCGAGATCGAACCCCAGCGCCTCGTCGGCGTCATACGTGTCCCACCCCTGCGATTGCAGCCGGTAGGCACGCATCTTGTTGGCGATTCCGTTGCCGCGCCCTTCCTGATCGAGATAGAGCAGGATACCGCCTTCCGCCTCGGCCATGGCCTTCACAGTCGAGCGCAGCTGGTCGCCGCAGTCGCATTTGAGGCTGCCGAAGAGATCACCCGTCAGGCAGGCCGAATGCATCCGCACGGGCACAGGCTTGGCCAGGTCCGGTGTCCCGACAACCACCGCCACCTGATCGCGCAGGCCTTCCCCGCCGCGGAACACCACGAATTCCGTCCGCGCCGATTGTTCCAGCGGTACCGGCGCGCGGGAAACAAGCTGCAAGCCTGCGGCATTCGCCTTGCGATAGGCATGGATGGCCCGGGCGGTGAGGCGCACGAGGCCGGGTGGCAGCTTCTCGCTCAGCGGCACGACGAACACGCCGGGCAGGGTGAGCGACAGCGCAGCCAGTTCCAGCGCGGCCCGGTCAATATCGTGCACCGGCGCCACCGGCGCGTCGAGCCGTGCATCCAGCGCCAGAGACAGCGCGCTGATCCGCTCAAGGTCAATCACCGGGAAGGCGATGGAGCCGGCCTCCTTGCGCTCGCGCCCCAGCCGCCGCAGCCGCGCGGCAGGCAGCACCAGCCGGCCCTTGCCATGGGCGATGCGGCTGATCGCGGCCACCTGCGCCGCTTCCAGCGCCTCGACGCCGATCACTATGACGCTCTCGCGCCCGCGCTGGATGAGCACCGGCCGGCCGGAGCGGAATTCGGCGATGCCGCGCTCGACGCTGGTGGTTTTCAAATCCCCGAAAAGGCCAAGAATGCTTTCAGCGCTACTCATACCAGCCTCTCAAAGCGCGACGGGAATGCCAGCCCGAGGACCGGCCCAACCCCGCACGAAGCCGCCCATCATTCTGAACGAACATGAACGGCGCCTGTCAATTGCCATGCCGATGATTAAAATTTCATCGCATCATCAATGGAAATGGGGAGTGCATTGATCGAAATCAATCTTGCGAAGTTTTTTCAATATGGCACTTTGGCCCGACAACGAGAACGCGAAGCGTCTCATGGGCCTGGAGGAATGGGAATGACAATGACGGTCGACAACGAACATTTTTCGATCGACGATCTTTCGACCGAGGCGGCGCATCCGGCCCGGTATGGCGCTCCGGCGATTGCCCTGCACTGGCTGGTGGCGATCACGCTGGCGATCACGATCCCGCTGGGGATGATGCTGGAGCATCCGCCGCAGGGCTGGGGCGATACGGTGTATCGGCTTCACTGGTCGTTCGGCATCCTCGCGTTGTGCCTTGGCGGGCTGCGCCTGATCAACCGCCTCGGCGCGCCGGCGCCCGCGCCCTATGCCGGGCTGACCCCGTGGGAGAAGACGCTGTCCTCCCTCACGCATCTCGCGCTTTACGCGCTGCTGATCATCGTGCCGGTGCTCGGCTGGGCCGGCAAATCAGCCTATGGCGGGGCGATCACCGTTTTCGGCCTGTTCGATCTGCCGGCGCTGGTCGCGCAGAACGAGGCTGCGGCCAAGACGCTGCTCGGCCTGCACAAGCTGGCGGTGAAGGGGCTGATCTTCTTTGCGGTGCTGCATGTCGTCGGCGCGCTGTTCCACGCCATCGTGCGGCGCGACGGCGTGATGGCCCGCATGATGCCGTGGCGGAAAGCCTAACCCGGCACCGCGAACGTATCCCGGTGGCCGGTCACGATCAGGCCATCGGGGCGCAGTGCCTTGCGCTGGCGGAATGCGAGCCAGTCGCTGATGGCCGTCTCCGGCAGGCGGCCTGTTTCCCGCACGGCGGCAGCGATTCCATCGAGGAGCGGCGTGGCCAGCGCCGCATCGTCCGGGCCGATCCGCCACGGACTGTCCCCTTCGCTGACATCATGCCCGGCGGCTGAGAAGGCCCGGCCGAGCGCGTCCGCCGCGCGTGGCCCGGCAGCCGGGCCAAAGCCCTTGTCGCCGCCCTGATGCGCCCCAAAGGCCGCGATCACCGCGGCATCCTGCGGGTGCGGCGGCTGGAAGGCATCCTGCCCGTCATAGGTCAGCACCGTGTAGAAGGCCGCGCGCCGCGCCGCGACTTTCCGCGCGAAGGTGGCGATGTAGTCGTCCGAAACGAGATCGAACAACGCCGAGGCGGTGACGAGATCGGGTGCTGTCTCAAGGATCGCATCGAGATCGGCGTTCAGGTCCGCCCAGCGGAAGATCACGCGGATTGTCCGCCCCGCCTTGGCGAGCACCAGTGTCTCGCCCTCCTCGCGGGCAGCGCCGGCCCACAATGTCAGCGCTTTCCGCGCCTCGGAGAGGAGGACAGGATCGTAATCGACCAGCATCCACTCCTGCCGTGCCGGCAGCAGCCCTGCCGTTGCCCGGAGGTTGGAACCGGTGCCACAGCCGAGATCGACCACGCGCACGGAGCCCGCGCCGGCAAAGCGCGCCGCGACCTGCCGGGCAATATCCCTGTTGCGGGCACGATGATCGACCGGCTCGCGCAGCGCCAGCCAGACAGGGGAGAAACTCATCGGGCTGTCCTTTCGATGACGCGGGCAATGGTCCGCGCGGTGTCCTCCCAGGACGGGAGAGCCTGTCCCGCGCGCCATGCTTCATCCGAGAAAAACGAACGTAATGAAGGGCTTGTGAGCATATCCCGAATCGCTTTGGCAAGCGGTTGATTCTCCCCGGGAGGCACCTTCAGCCCTGCCTGAGGCGGCAGGGTATCCGCCGCCGCGCCCCCGGTGGTGGCGACGATCGGCAGGCCGCGCGCCATCGCCTCGGCGATCACCATGCCATAGCCTTCGTAGAGCGAGGACATCACAAACAGGTCCGCCCCGTCATAAGCGGCGTCCAGCTGCGCCGCCGTCATCGGCCCGGTGAGATGAATCCGATTCTGAAGTTGAAGCGCTTGAATCAAAGTCTCAACCTCAGCCACCGTATCCGGCGCATGAGCCGTCGCACCGATGATACGAAGCGTCCAGTCAAGATCGGTCAGCGAGGCCATCGCCTTGACCAGAACATCATAGGCCTTGCGCGGGATGACCGATCCCACCGCGATGATCCGGGGCGTGGCGCTGTCCGATCCGCGCGCGCGCCGCGCCCGCTCCGTGCCGGGCAGGGCGACCGTGATTTTGTCCGCCGCCACGGCAAAATCCCGGGCCACCATCCGCGCAGTATCCTGCCCGGTCACGATGACGGCGCGGGCCAGCGCCATCGCCGTACGTTCGCTCGCATGGAGCCGCGCGGCGGTGGCCGCCTCCAGCCCCGGCTCGACGGCGAGGGGATGATGGCAAAGCTCCACCACCGGGCGATCAAAGGCGCGGATCATCGCCGCTGGCATCGCGCCATAGGCGAGGCCGTCGATCAGCAAAGGGCAGCCGGCAGGCAGCGCGGCGATCGCCTGCGCCGTGCCGGCCAGCGCCGCCGGATCGGGGCAGGGGTAGCCGCCGGGGATCGGGCAGTGGATCAGCTCCAGCCCCGCTGCGGCAGCATGTTTGAGCACCTGCCGGTCATAGCCGTAGCCGCCGGTCGGCAGGCCGAGATCGCCCGGAATGATGAAAGCGGCGCGCAAACTCACGCCACTGGCCCTTCGAACCATGCACGGGCCAGATCCGTCTCGTGCAACGTCACGCGGATTTTCGCCAGCCCCCGGCCATCCGCCCCCAGCGCGCCGCCCTTCGCGGCAGCCACCATGGCGTCGAACACATGCTTGCAGAGAAATTCCGTGGTCGTCAGCTTGCCCTTGAACTCGGGCAGCGCATCGAGGTTCTGGTATTTCAGCGGTTTCAGCACGGCGGCCAGCGTCTCCAGCGCCGCGCCGATATCGACGACGACATTCTGCGCCGTCATCGTCTCGCGGAAGAACGCGACATCGACCACGAAGGTGGCGCCATGCATGTTCTGCGCGGGGCCAAAGAACGGATCGGGCAGCGAATGGCCGATCATGATGCGATCGCGCACTTCAACGGCGAACATGGCAACTCCTTGCGTCGGGAAAGGCTGAGGGATTCAATAGCGCACCAGCGTTTGCAGGCCGGGCGCGCCGGGGGCGAACAGCCGGGGCAGGGCGGCAGCGAGATTGTCGAAGGCGATCTCCTCGGTGATCAGCCCGTCGAGCGCGGGATCGGCCAGCAGCGCCATTGCTGTGGCACGCCGACGGGCAAAATCCCACCGCGCACGGCGGCTGGCGGCGACAGAGCCGACCTGCGAGGAGATCAGCCTGAGCCGCTGGGAGTGGAACGCCCCGCCGAGCGGCACCGGAGTCGCCCGGTCGCCGAACCATGACACCTCGACGATGGTGGCCTCGAACCCGGCGCAATGGATGGCGCTGGCCAGCCCCTGCGGCGTGACGGAGGCATGGAACACCACATCCGCCCCGGTGGGCGCCGCCTCGGGCTGCGCGAAGGCACAACCGAGCGCGCCGGCGATCCCCTCACGGCTGTTGTCCACATCCACCACCGTCACCTCCGCGCCCGGCAGCCGGGCGGCAATGCGGCCGATCAGCAGGCCGACGACGCCGGCGCCGATGATGACGATCCGGTCGCCCGGGCCGGCGGCGCTGTCCCACACCGCGTTCAGCGCGGTCTCCATATTGGCGGCGAAGATGGCGCGGCGCGGCGTCACACCTTCGGCCACCACGGCCAGCATCTCGGCGGGGGCGATGAACCGGTCCTGATGCGGATGCAGGCAGAACACGGTTCTGTCCCGCAGGCTGTCCGGCCCGTCCATCACCACGCCGACGGCGGCATAGCCGTATTTGACGGGGAAAGGAAAATCACCCGCCATCAGCGGCGCGCGCATGCGGCGATACTCGGCGGGCGGAACCTCGCCGTTGAACACCAGCCGCTCCGTGCCGCGCGACAGGCCGGAATAGAGCGTGCGCACCAGTGCTTCGCCCGGCCGCAGGGGCTGCAAAATGTCTTCGCGCAGGCTGGCCTGGCCGATTCCGGTGGTCCACAGCGCGCGGGCGGATGTTTTTTGCACGGGTTGGCCTTGCGTTCATCTTGCGTCGGGCATCGATTTTGGGCATCGCACGCCTTGGGCCATTCATCTCCGGAACACTCCGTCCGTGCAAGTGCTCCCCCAGTCACTTCAGCGCCACGCCCGCACGCCCACGGGCACCCAGTCGGTGCGGGAACTGTCGCGCCGCCGGCGCATCGTCGCGGCATTGAACATTCTCACCTATGCCGCGCTGGTGCTGGCCTTCGCCTCCGTTGTCGGCCGCAACGGCTGGACGCTCATCGATGCGTTGATGCTGCTGTGTTTCATGGTCGGCCTGCCGTGGACGGTGCTCGGCTTCTGGAATTCGCTGATCGGCCTCATGCTGCTGCACACCGGCAAGGATGCGCGCATGCGCGTCGCCCCGTTTGCCGATGCCGGGGATGCGCCGGACCCGATCACCCTCCACACAGCGGTGCTGATGACCCTGCGCAACGAGGACCCCGCCCGGGCCTTTGCGCGGCTGAAGGCGGTGAAGCGCGCGTTGGATGCCACGGGTTTCGGCGGCCAGTTCGGCTATTTCATCCTGTCCGATACCAACGACGAGGCGGTGGCGCTGGCCGAGGAGACGGCTTTTGCCGCATGGAAAATCCGCGAGCCGCGCGGCACCCGGCTGGTCTACCGCCGGCGGACGGAGAACACCGGCTTCAAGGCCGGCAATGTCCGCGATTTCTGTGCGACATGGGGCGGCGACTACGAATTGATGCTGCCGCTCGATGCCGACAGCCTGATGGACGGGCCGACAATCATCCGCCATGTGCGGATGATGCAGCTGCACCCGAAGCTGGGCATCCTGCAAAGCCTCGTCGTCGGCCTGCCGTCCGACAGTGCGTTTGCCCGCATCTTCCAGTTCGGCATGCGCCACGGCATGCGCGCCTACACCATGGGGTCGGCGTGGTGGATCGGCGATTGCGGGCCGTTCTGGGGCCATAACGCGCTGGTGCGGATCAAGCCGTTCTACGAGGAGTGCGACCTGCCGGTGCTGCCCGGTGGCCCGCCGTTCGGCGGCGCGGTGCTCAGCCACGATCAGGTGGAAGCGACGCTGATGCGCCGCGCCGGCTACGAGGTGCGCGTGCTGCCCGAGGAGGGCGGTTCGTGGGAGGAAAACCCGCCGACGATGCTGGAATTCGCCCGCCGCGATGTGCGCTGGTGTCAGGGCAATCTGCAATATCTCAGGCTGCTGGATATCCCCGATCTTTACATCGTCAGCCGCTTCCAGCTGGTCTGGGCCATCCTGATGTTCATCGGCATCCCGGCGTGGACGGCGCTGATCGGCCTTGCCGCGCTCAAGCCCTATGACGGCGAGGCGGGACCGTTCCCCACCGGCGCGGCGATCGGGCTGTACCTCGCCTTCCTCGCGATGTCGCTCAGCCCCAAGCTCTGCGGCCTTGCCGATATCCTGCTGACCAAAGGCGGCACCGCCCGCTATGGCGGCACAGGCAAATTCCTTCTCGGGGCGGGGATCGAGATTGTCTTTTCCTTCCTGCAAGGCGCGGTTTCCACCCTGCGCACGACGATTTTCATGATCGGTCTCGTCTTCGGCAAGTCCGTCGTCTGGGGCGGGCAGGCGCGCGATGCGCATGGGATTTCCTGGGCCACGGCATTTGCCGGCCTGTGGCCGCAACTCGTCTATGGGCTTCTCGTGCTGGGCGCGATGGTTTATGCCGCGCCGGCGCTGGCGCTGTGGTCGCTGCCGCTGACGGCGGGCTACCTGCTGGCCATTCCCTTTGCGGTATACACAGCCGATCCCGCGCTCGGCGCCCGGATGAAACAATCGGGCTTGAATGCCATCCCCGAAGAGGCCGATACTCCGCCGATCGTGCGTGCCATCCAGCAACCGGAGCCGTGACAGCATGCCCCTTTCGCCGGAGGTTCTCAGCCAGTTGAGCCGTTTTCCGGCACTCGCCCGTTCGGTCGAGGTGTATTATGGCGATGCCGCACGCGATACGGCGATGGATGCGCTCTACGCCCGCTTTGTCCGCGCCGGGCAGACGGTGTTCGATATCGGCGCCCATGTGGGCGATCGCGTCGCCTCGTTCCGCCGCCTCGGGGCCAAGGTCGTGGCGCTGGAGCCGCAGCCCGATTGCGCCGCCGCCCTGCGGCTTATCCACGGGGCCGATGCCAAGGTAGCGCTGATGGAGCAGGCCTGCGGCGCCGTGGCCGGCAAGCTGGCGCTGCACGTCAATTCCGCCAACCCCACGGTGACCACCGCATCCGATGCCTTCATCCGCGCGGCGGAGGGGGCCGGCGGCTGGGAAGGGCAGGTGTGGGATGCGACGATCGAGGTGCGCGTGACCACGCTCGACCGGCTGATCGCCAACCACGGCGTGCCGGCTTTTGCGAAAATCGACGTGGAAGGCTTCGAGGACGAGGTGCTGAAGGGGCTTTCCACCCCGCTGCCGGCGCTGTCTTTCGAATTCACCACCATCCAGCGCGAGGTCGCGCTTGCCTGCATCGAGCGGCTGCGCGCCATGGGCCGCTACCGGTTCGATTGCGCGCTGGGCGAGAGCCAGCAGCTCAGTTTCGGCAGCCCCGTCTCCGCCAGCGCGATGGCGGAGTATATCTCTGCGCTTCCCCATGAGGCCAATTCCGGCGATATCTACGCTGTCCTGACCACCTGACCGACCAACGAGAGTGCCAATGATGCGCCTTGCCGCCGCCCTTTTTGCTGCCTTTGCCCTCGCCGTGCCGGCGCAGGGCCAGACCGCCGCCGACGAGCGCACCGTGACGGTGGAGCACAAATCCGAGCCCGTGCTCTGCGCGGAGAAGGACAACATCTATGTGCCGCTGTCGTCGAAGGGGGTGAAGACCTTCCGCATTCAGGCCATCCACCCCTCCTACATCGGCGGGCTGATCGCTGACCGCTGGGCGGCGGACTGGGCCAACTGCGATTTCGGCGGCGAGCCGCCCAAGGGGGAAAAGCCGCCGATGCCTGAGCGGATCACCCTCTACGAAGACCTCGAATTGCAGGTGATCGGTGTCAAATACCCGGTGTTCTGGCGCCCGGCGACCGTGCCGGTCGTCATCAACGGCAAGACGTTCGAGGGGCTGCACCTCGTTCAGCTGTGGATGCGCGCCGGCAACAGCCAGGAAGAGTTCCTCGTCGTTTACCCGCCGGATGGCTACTGGCGCGCCCGCCCGCTGCCTCCGTCGCACATGAAATGGACCGCCTATGGCTCGTCCTTCATGGTCGGTCCGGTCAGCATCGAGGGTCGGCCCGTGGTGGCCTTGAAGGATCTTGTCTTCGATCCCGGCACCAAGACCTTCACCATGAACTTCGTGAAGGGCGGCACCGCCAGCATGACGGTGGCGACGATCGATCCGGACAAGCAGGTGCTTGATGTCGAGTTTTCCGGCAACCTGCCGCGCGATGTGCCGTTCGCCGGCCTGCGCTCGATGTATGTCACCGAGTTCAACAACGACGCAGCCCGCATCGCCTGGCGCGGCAGGAGCGCGCAAGCCTGGGGCGAGGCGCATATCATGGATTTCAAGCCGTTCGAGGCGGTCGAGGTCTGGATGGGCCGGCACAGCTATTCGCGCCACAATACCTCTTCGCCCGATATGGTGTTCGATCGGTTCAGGGAGTGAGGCCCGCTCCCTTCCCTTGATGGGGCGGGTCGACCGTCAGGCCGTGCAGGGGGGATCTCGCCTGCCCGGTCTGCGACGCCAATCCCGAAAGGGGGTCAGAAATGCCGGCCCGGCAGCACCAGAACGGTGGGTTTGGCAGGCAGGGACTCGCGTGAAACCACGGTGTTGTTGGTGGCGTTGCGCTTGATCTCGTAGCGCTCGCCTGTCTTCTCAAGAAACCGGCTCAGCGTCGATTGCCCGAAATAGTGCATGGGAATCATCAGCTTGGCGCCCAGCGTGTCGAGCACTTCCATCATCCCGTCCTGATCCATGGTGAAGGAGCCGTCGACCGGCACCATCACGATATCGAACTGGCCGATGGCTTTCAGGTGCTCCGGTGTCAGCGTGTGGTGCAGATGCCCGAGATGGGCGATGCACAGCCCGGCGATCTCGAACACGAAGATCGAATTGCCGTAACGCTCGGTGCCGTTGTAGCTGCGGATATTGGTGGGCACATTGCGCACGCGGACATCGTGGAAGGTCAGGTCGTGCACCGCGCGCGGCCCGCTGTCGCTCCACCCGCGCAGCACATGGGTGATCCGCTTGTCCGGGTTGTGGGTGAAATGCGTATCATGCGCCCGGTTCATCGTCGCGATATCGGGGATCGCGTTGGGCTTGACGTAATCATTGTAGTCGGTGGCGATGCGCACGCCTTTGGCGCTTTCGATCAGGAAGGTCGAGTGGCCGACAAAGGTGAGCGATACCTCCTCGGCCTTCAATGCCGCCTTGATGATGCGGAAGGGCCCGGTATTCTCCGCCACATGGGAGAGGCAGGCCACCTCCTCGGCCTGCGCCGGAGCCGAGAAGACCGCCGCGATCAGGGCCAAAGCCCGGAGGAAAGCCCGCATCCCGCCCTCTCTCAGGTTGCCAGTTTCACCCCCTGAGCCTGACCTGACTGCCCGCCCTCCGCAAGCTTGAAGGCGATCAAAACCGCGAGAGCGGTCAATGCCAGCAGGATGGTGGCCAGTGCCGAGGCGGTGCCGTAATCGCCGTCGATGACCGCGAGATAGATCCGCACCGGCATCGTCGCCGTGCCGCCGACATACAGCACCAGCGAGGAGGAGAGTTCGTTCATCGCGGTGACGAGGCTCATCAGCGCGCCCGACAGGATGCCCGGCGCGATCAGCGGCACCGTGGTCTTGAAGAACGCGGTCATCGGCGGACAGCCGAGGCTGATCGCCGCCTCCTCCACCCGGGGCGAGACCTGCTTCAGCGCCGAGGCGACGGAGCGCGCCGCATAGGGCAGGCGGCGGATGAAGATGACGAGGATGATGATCGCCGCCGTGCCGGTCATCGCCACCGGCGGGGTGTTGAACCGGGTGATGTAGGCGATGCCGAGCACGATGCCCGGCACGATGTAGGGCACCATCAGCGCGCCGTCGAGCAGGGCGGTGCCGGCGCTCGGCCGCCGCGCGAGCAGATAGCCGATGAGGGTGCCGACAGCGACGATCAGCGTCACGCAGATGGCGGAAAAGATGAGCGTGTTGACGATCGGCGCGGAAACCTGCGCGAACACCTTCTGGTAGCTTTCAAAGCCGATGCCGGGTTGGAACACCGGCCCATGCGTCTTGCGGAAGGAGAAGATCACCGCCGTCAGCGCCGGAATGGTGCCGAAAAGGACAATGGCATACGCGCCGAGATGCATGAAAACAGCGCGCGGCCCGCGCAGGATCGTCATCGCCGGACGGCGGATCATGTTGCCGCCGAAGACATCGCGCCGGATCGCCCAGCGCTGTGCCATCACCAGCACCAGCGAGATGCCGATCAGCACCATCGACAGGGCCGAGGCCATGCCCGGGTTGCCGCCAAGCTCGCTGCCGAACAGCGTGAACGCCTCGGTGGCGAGCACGTTGAAATCCCGCCCGATCAGCCGCGGCGTGCCGAAGTCGGCGATCGACAGCACGAAGGTCAGCAGCGCCGAGGCGGCAATTGCCGGGGTGATCAGCGGCAGCGTGACCTTGAAGAAGCGCTGGCCCGGCGGCATGCCGAGGTTCTCTGCCGCCTCCTCCAGCGACGGGTTGACCGATTGCAGCGCGGTCGAGGTCATCAGGTAGACATGCGGGAAGAACTTCATCGCAAAGACGAGGATGACACCCCACACGCCGTAGATCGGCGGCACGTCGATGCCGATGGAGGCGAGCCCGTTGCGTACCACGCCGTTGGCGCCGAACAGCACGATCCACGCATAGGCGCCGATAAACGGCGGCGAGACGAGCGCAAGGATCGCCAGAAGCTGGATCGTCCGGCTGCCGAGGATCACATGACGCGCGGTAATCCACGCCAGCGTCACGCCGATGATGAGCGCACCGGTCATCCCGCCGAAGCCGGCGATCAGCGTATTGACGAAGGCACGGCGGAAAGCCCGCGTCTCGATCACCTCGCGATAGTTGCCAAGGCCGAGCCGGCCGGTGTCATTGTCGATGAAGCTGGCCGAGAGGATGGCCGAGAGTGGCCAGATCAGCAGCGCGAGCAGGATCAGCCAGGCGGCGATTTGCACGATCCGCCAGGGGTCGAACAGGGCAGGGCGGCGGCTCATGGCGCGACGTCCACCCGCGCCCCGTCGGGCGCAAAGGCCATCAGCCGCGCCACCGGCAGCAGCGCGGTCAGCGCCGCCCCTTCGGTGATCGCCATCGCGCCGGGGTCCTTCACCTCGACGGTGATCGCGCCCGCCTCCGTGGCCAGCACGCACAGAGCATGGGTGCCGAGGTAGGTGTAGCGCGTCACGGTGCCGGCCAGCGCGATGGACCCGGCAGGCACCGCCGCCCCCGCCGGGGCAAGGGCCACATGCTGTGGCCGGAGCGCGAATTCCACCGGCCCGTCCGCCGCCCCGTGCAGGGTCAGAACGGCCGGACCGAGGGCGGCCCGTCCACCCGCCACCGCCGAAGCGAAGAAGTTGGTGGTGCCGACAAACCCGGCCGGAAAGCGCCGCAGCGGCGTGCGGTAGATCTCCTCCGGCGTGCCGGTCTGCTCGGCGACGCCGCCATGCATCACGCAGATCCGGTCGGAGATGGCCAGCGCCTCCTCCTGATCGTGGGTGACATAGATCGCCGCCACGCCGAGCCGCTTCTGCAAGGCGCGGATATCGTCGCGCAATTCAATCCGCAGCTTGGCGTCGAGGTTGGAGAGCGGTTCATCGAGCAGCAGCAGCTTGGGGCGGATGACCATGGCCCGCGCAATGCCGACGCGCTGCTGCTGCCCGCCCGACATTTCCGATGGATAGCGCCCGCCGAGCCCGTCGAGCCGCACCATCTTCAGCCCTTCGGCGACGCGGGCCTCGATCTCCGCCTTCGGCAGGCCGCGCGTCCTGAGGCCGAAGGCGATGTTGTCGGCCACCGTCAGATGCGGGAACACCGCATAGTCCTGAAATACCATGCCGATGTCACGCTGGTGCGCCGGTTTGGTGTCCAGTCGCTCGCTGCCCAGTGTCACGGCGCCTTCATCGGCGGTGAGAAACCCGGCAATGATGCGCAAAAGCGTCGTCTTGCCGCAGCCGGAAGGGCCGAGCAGCGTGAAGAACTCGCCGGGCTCGATCGTCAGGTCGATGCCGCGCAACACCTTGACGCCGCCGAACGCCTTGGCGACGCCGGCAATTTTCAGAACTTCTGGCACTGCGGCACCGCTCCTCGTGACACCTGTCATGAGAACTTTACAAGAGCACGTCACGGGTTCAACCTCATGACAGTGTCCAATTGAAAATCTCCGGGGAGAGACCACCGATGAACCGACGCAGCCTCATCGCCATCGCGGCCTTCAGCCTTCTGGCCGGCACCGCACTGGCGCAGGAAAAGAAGGTGTCCGTCTACAGCGCGCACAACACGGCCATCATCAACGCCCTCCAGCCGAAGTTCGAGGCCGAGACCGGCATCAAGATCGAACTCGTCAAGGCCGGCTCGGGCGATATCATCCGCCGCGTGCGGGCCGAGATGGGCGCGCCGAAGGCGGATGTCATCTGGTCGATCGGCGGCGAGGCGCTGGAAGCCAACAAGGACCTGACCGCCGCCTACACCCCGAAGGATGCCGCCGCGCTCGATCCTGCCTTCAAGGCCTCCGGCGAGTGGCTGCCCTACACCGGAATCATGTCGGTCTTCGCGGTCAACACCAAGAAGCTGAAGCCCGAGGAATACCCGAAAAGCTGGAAGGATCTGGCCGATCCGAAATGGAAGGGCAAGATTTCCTCCGCCCGGGCCGATGCCTCCGGTTCGTCCTTCATGCAGCTTGCCAACGTGCTGATCGCCTACGGCGACAAGGGCTGGGAGGTCTACAACGGCATCCTCGCCAATATGGTGATGTCCGACAGTTCGGGCGCCGTGCCGCGCTTCGTCAACGACGGGGAAGCTCTGGTCGGCCTGACGCTGGAGGACAATGCCCTTGAGTATGTCCGCGGTGGCGGCAATCTCGCCATCGTCTACCCGTCCGATGGCACAGCGGCGATTGCCGACGGCATCGCATTGGTGAAGGGCGCGCCGAACGAGGCCAACGGCAAGATTTTCCTCGATTGGCTGCTGTCCAAGCCGGTGCAGGAGTTTGTGGTCAAGGAAATCGGCCGCCGCCCGGTTCGCACCGATGTGCCGGCGGTTGGCCTCAAGCCGATGAGCGAGATCAAGCTGGTGAAGTACGATATTCCCACCGTTGCGGCCAAGCGCAACGAGTGGCTCGCCACCTGGAAGAAGGCGTTCCAGAACCGCTGAGCACCGGCCACGACAAAAAATCCCGCCGTCGCGCTTTGATGCATTGCGCGGCGGCGCAGCGGTGTTATAAGCCGCGCCAAGTCGGAGTGTAGCGCAGCCCGGTTAGCGCACTTGTCTGGGGGACAAGGGGTCGTGAGTTCGAATCTCGCCACTCCGACCATTTTCTTTCTCGATGCCATCGATCAGCGCGCGCCCTGCGCATCGCGCCCCTGCGCTTAAGATTCATCATTACCGCCTGAATTGATTGCAACTTTCCGCATCTCCCGCAGACTTAACGAAATGTTACGCGTGGAGTGGGCGAGATGTCTCTGATCGGGATTGGCGAAAGCGGCGGCTTTGCTGGCGGGCGTGCACGGGCTGTGGCCCAGCCCTCGGCCCTGCGTGATTTTCTCGCCCAGTATCGCGGCAACGAGAGCCAGCCGCGCTGGCATTCCGATTGGGCGTGGGACAATTACGAGACGATCATCCCCGCGCTCGCCCGGCATTTCGGGCTGACGCATCTGTGCGAGATCGGCGGCGGGCGCGATCCGATGTTCCGGGCCGACGAGGCGCGGGCCCATGGCCTGCGCTACACCATCAACGATATCGATCCGAACGAACTGGACCATGCGCCCGAGGGGTTCAGCAAGGCCTGCTTCGACATCGCCGGCAATCTCTGGGCGCTGAAGGATCTGCCCGGCCCGTATGATCTGATGGTCTCGCGGATGGTGTTCGAGCATGTGGCCGATGTCGAACGGGCGTGGAACAACGTGCACGCCCTGTTGCGGCCGGGCGGGGTGGCGCTGTGCTTCTTCCCCACGCTGTACGCCTGGCCCTTCGTGGTCAATCACCTGATCCCCGAGCGGCTGTCGCATGCCATCGTCCATGCGCTGTTCCCCAACCGGCGCGACGGCGGCGGCGATCCGAAATTCCCCGCCGTCTACGACTGGTGCTATGGCCGCGAAGCCAAGCTGCGGCCGATGCTGGAGAAGGCGGGTTTCTCCGATATTCTGGTCCAGCCGTTCTGGGGCCAGCATTATCTCGCGCGTTTCCCTGTCATTAGGGATGTTGATGCGGCAATCGACCGGATGATGGCCCGTCTCGACTGGCGTTTATTCACTTCTTACACTTATGTGATTGTGAGGAAGTGACGCGGGCGTCCTTTCCGTTCTCGCGTGGAATGCGCGAGAGGCGGCGGGGACCATGCATATCGTCATTATTCTGGATCAGGCCAACATCAATGGCGGGCAGGCCAAGGTCGCGCTCGATAGCGCGCTGGGGCTGAAGGCGCGCGGGCATACGCCGGTGGTCTTCGCCTCGGTCGGCCCGGTGATGCCGGCGTTGACCGAAGCGGGGATCGAGGTGGTCTGCCTCGGCCAGCACGAACTGGTCAATGACCCCGACAAGAAGGCCGCCGCCCTGCGCGGGCTGTGGAACCGCCCGGCGGAGGCCGCGCTGGCCGCGCTGCTCGCCCGCCTGCCGCCGCGCGAGACGGTGATCCACCTGCACGGCTATGCCAAGGCGCTCTCGCCCTCCATCGCCCGGCCGATCAAGCAGTCCGGCCTGCCGGTGCTTTATACGATGCATGAGTATTTCATGCTCTGCCCCAACGGCGGCTTCTACAATTACCGCCAGCACCGGCATTGCACGCTCAAGCCGCTCTCCACCGCCTGCTGGACGACGCATTGCGATTCCCGCTCCTTTGGCTTCAAGCTGTGGCGCGGCGCGCGCGGCGTGGTGCAGCAGACGCTGGCCGATCTGCCCGGCACGTTGACCGACATCGCCTATTTCCATGGCTATCAGCGCGCGATCATCGAGCCGCACTTGCCGGCGACGACACGGCTCTACGAGGTGGCGAACCCGATCGAGGCCGAGGATCTCGGCCCCAAGGCGGACCCGGCGAGCGGCAATTTCCTGTTTCTCGGTCGTCTGTCCACCGAGAAGGGCTGCCCGCTGTTTGCCGAGGCGGCGGCCAGGGCCGGCATCACCCCCGCCTTCGTCGGCGACGGGCCGGCGGCGGCGGAACTGAAGGCCAAGTACCCGAACGCGAAATTCCTCGGCTGGAAGAATACCCAAGGCGTGCGCGAGGCCCTGCGCGCCGCACGCTGCCTCATCTTCCCCTCGCTGTGGCATGAGGGCCAGCCGCTGACGGTGCTGGAATCGCTGGCGATGGGCACGCCCGTGGTGGCGGGCGATGGCTCGGCAGGGCGCGAAAGCGTGGTGGATGGCGAAACCGGCCTGTGGTTCAGACAGGCCGATGTCGATGATCTTGCTGCCAAGCTGACGCTGATGAAAGACGACGCCCGCGTCACCGCCATGTCCAACGCCGCGTATAACCGCTATTGGACCAACCCCTTCTCGCTCGATCGGCACCTCAACCGGATCGAGGAGGTCTATATGGGGATGCTGATGCGGAAGAATCTCGGCGCATGAGGGGGACGGGACGGTTGAGGATCAGCCACTTGCGGTTGATTGCGGCCAGCCCCCAGGTGACACCGTAGAGATAGAACAGGTGGCGCCAGCGGTCGGAATCGATCTGGAATCCTTGCAGGATATGCGGCAGCAGCGCGGACCAGATGACGATGGAATGCATCTGGAACGGCGTCTTCAGAAAGCAGTTCCTGAGGCCGAGATAGAAGGTCGAGGCGATATAGCCCAGAAAGGTCAGCCCGCCGAGCCAGCCGTAGGACGAGAACGCCATGATATAGACGTTGTGCGGGTTCTCCGGCCAGAACAACCCATGCCGGTTAGGACCATAGCCGAACGGCCGGTCGAGCAGTTCCGGGATCGACCGCTTCTGGTTGCCGAAGCGTCCGGAGGGGCCGGAGTCATAATCCTTCTGCAAGGTGAAGCGATCGGCGAACACTTTCGCCACATCATCGACCGACAACGCAATCGCCAGCAGCAGCGCGACAAGGATGAGCGCCACGACCACCCCCACCACGATGCGTTTGCGCACCGCGCGCGACTCCGACGTCTTGTAGGCGAGCGCCAGCAGCACGGCCGAGCCGACGACGACCGAGCCCCATGCCCCGCGCGAGAACGACAGGAACAGCCCGAGCAGCACGATGAGAAGGCACACCGCCTTGAACAGAAGGTAGCGTCCGCCGTGGAACAGATCCCACAGCAGATAGAGCGCCGGCAGCACGAGGAAAGGCCCGAGCACATTGGGATCGCGGAAGGTGCCTGAAGCGCGACCGTACATCGAGAACACGCTGCCGAGCCCGGCGATATCGGCATAGCCGAGGATGCCGCAGGCCGCCGCCTGCACCGCACCGACGATGAACGCCGAGCGGCAGACATTGAGCCGCGTGATCGCGTCCTCGTTCAGCATCAGGCAGAAGAAGATCGCCGTTGTTGCCACGAATCCGGTGCCGATGACGAATTCACGGCTCCACTCGAAATCCGTGTAGGGCTGGAGGGCGATCAGCGCGCCGAGGTTGTAGATGATCAGGAAGAAGATGAAGGGCATGTTCGCCCGGTCCAGCTTCAGCCCGGTCAGCACGAACGCGCCCAGCGCCAGCAGGATGAAGATGTTGTAGAACACATCCAGCAGCACGACCGACGAGAAATAGATCGCCAGCCACAGGATCGACAGGCGGATGATATCGACGCCGCTGCGCTTGCGCCGGGTGACGAGGCGGCGGTGAGGGGCGCCGGGCAGGGCGGCGGCAGGGTGCGGCGCGACATAGGTCATCAATAGGCCCCCCGGCTGTCGAACAGCGCAATCGGCGTCAGCATCAGGATGTAGAGATCGAACAGCACCGACCAGTTCTCGATGTAGGCAAGGTCATGCTCGACGCGCCGCTGGATTTTCTCGGCCGTGTCGGTTTCCCCGCGCCAGCCGTTGATCTGCGCCCAGCCGGTGATGCCGGGCTTGACCTTGTGGCGGGCAAAATAGCCGTCCACCACCTCGTCATAGAGCCGGTCCTCCGCCTTGGCGTGCACCGCATGCGGCCGCGGGCCGACCAGCGACAGATCGCCCCGGAACACGACATTGAACAGTTGCGGCAGTTCATCGAGCGAGGTGCGGCGCAGGATGCGGCCGACACGCGTGACGCGCGGATCGTCCTTCGTCACCAGCCTGCGCGCGCCGTGGTCGGTCTGGTCGGCATGCATCGAGCGGAATTTGAACACCTCGATCAGCTGGTTGTTGAAGCCGTAGCGCTTCTGGCGGAACAGCACCGGCCCGGGGGAATCGAGCCGGATCGCCAGCGCGACGAGGGCCATCACCGGCGAAAGCAGCACCAGAAGCAGCGCGCCGACGATCCGGTCGAACACTGACTTGACGATCAGGTCCCAGTCGGAGAACGGCTTGTCCGCCACGTCGAACATCGGCAAAGCGCCGATGTAGCTGTAGTTGCGCGGCCGGAACCGCAGCTTCTGCATATGGGCGGCAAGGCGGATATCGACCGGCAGAACCCACAGCTTCTGCAACATCGCCAGGATGCGCGCCTCCGCCGTCACCGGCAGGGTGAAGATGATGAGATCGAGCCGGGTGTTGCGGGCATAGGCGACGAGATCGTCGATGCCGCCGAGCTTGGGATAGCCGGCGACGAGATCGGGCGAGCGCGGATCGTCCCGCTCGTCGAAGATGCCGCAGATGCGGATATCGGTCGCGCCCGTGTGGGCCAGCGCATCGAGCAGCGTGGCGGCATGCTCCCCCCCGCCGACAATCGCCGCCCGCCGTTCCAAGAGCCCGCGCTCGATCATCCGGCGCACGATGAGGCTGACGGCAAAGCGCAGCACGAACAGGGCGACAAGCCCGGTGACGAACCACAGGCCGAACACCGCGCGCGAGAACACACCGTCCAGTTTGAGGAAGAACACCAGAGCCAGCAGCCCGAGAAACACCGCGAGGAAGCCGGCCACCAGCATCAGCCCGTGGCGGAAGAGATCGCGCAGCGCGGCAATGCGATAAAGCCCTGTCAACTGGAACACCACGACGCTCATCAGCGCCACGCCGGGGATCGCGGTCCAGTACGCCGGCTTCAGGTCTTCGGAGGTGGGGATGTAGCCATAGGTGATTGCCGCGCCGACGATGGCGATCAGCAGCGCCTCGGCAAGGCGGACAAGCCCGGCCACCACGAGGGGGGAGGTGCCGGAGCGCACCGGGATCGGCACAATGGTTTCCGCCGGGCGGGGCCGCGGGGCGGGGGAGGGCGCATCGCCCGCCGGCGGCGCCCCGGTTTCCTGTCCCTTGCTGTCCTCGCCCTGCATCGCTCGGCCGCTTTCCGCCGGCGCCGTTCAGCCGGTGCGCCGCGCGATGGCGGCGCGATAGGCGCTCACCACGTCATCGGCCATTTTCTCCGCCGCGAAGATCGGTCGCGCCCGGTCCGCCAGCGCCCGGGCCTGCTCGGCCAGTGCCGCATCGGAGGTGTCGAGCGCCTCGCGCATCGCCCCGAGCAGCGGCTCCAGTTCGCCTGCCGGCACCATCCAGCGGTAATCGGCGCCGACAATCTCCGGAATGCCGCCACAGCCGGTGGTGACCAGCGGCACCTGCGCGGCCACCGCCTCCAGCACGATATAGGGCAGTGATTCGGCCCGCGACGGCACGGCCATGATCCGCCCGCGGCGGATGCCCTGCGAGCCGATCATCGGCCCGGTGAACACCGTCCGGTCGGCGATGCCGAGGCTGTCCGTCATCGCCTTCAGCATGGCTTCGTCCGGCCCGCCGCCGATGATCGTGGCGGTGACCGTCCGGCCTTCGTCCTTCAGCCGGGCGAGTGATTGCAGCAGCAGGTCGATGCCCTTGGCGGCGCGCAGTTCGCCGATGAACACGATATCGGTCGGATCATCGACCGTCACGCGCGGCTCGAACTCGTGCGGGTAGAGCCCGTTGAGGACGATGCGGACCAGCTTGTCCGTCTCCCCCACCTCGGCCTTGAAGCGATCGGCGATGAACTGGCTCTCGAAGGTGAACACATCCGTGCCCCGTTCGAGCAGGCTCTCGACCAGCATATATGCCTTGTGGATCAGCGTGCCCGGCTCGTAGTTGAAGCTGCCGCCATGCGGGGTGTAGGCGCGCACCGGGCCCGAGCGGCCGAGCACGGCGCTGGCCCGCGCATAGAGCCCGCCTTTCGAGCCATGCCCGTGCAGCACATCGACCTTGAGATCGCGCGCCAGCCGGCCGATGGCGCGGATGTTGGTGATGTCGGTGAGGTTGGGGTTCCGGTACATCGGCATCCGGTGGATGCCGAGCGCACAGAGGGGCGCAAGCTCCCGGAAGACCTCGACCGCGCGGTCCCCGCCGGTCATCGAATCGGCGACAATGCCGATCTGGTGCCCGGCTTTCGCCTGACAGCGGACCAGATCGATGACCTGACGGAACAGTCCTCCGAGCGGAGCCCGGAAGACGAACAGGATGCGCAAGCCGTTCATGGAACGGACCTTTCGAAAGGCGGAGGGATCAGAAATACCGCTCCTTGACGACAACCGTGTCGCCCGGGCGGATGGGGGTGGTCACCGGCACGTTGACGGTCACCAGATCGCCGTTCACCACGCGCGTCACCTCGGCATAGGTGCGTGCGGCGCGCGGCGCATAGCCGCCGGCAATGGCGACCGCGGTCTGGATCGTCATGTTGTTGACAAAGGCATACTGGCCCGAGGTGGTCACCTCGCCGAGGATGAAGAACGGACGGTAGGTATCGACCTCGACGCTCACCTTCGGCTCCCGCAGGAAGCCGGCGCGCAGCTTGCCCTCGATCGCCCGTTCCAGCCCCTGCGTGGTCAGCCCGCGCGCATCCACCGCGCCGATCAGCGGCATCGAGATGCGGCCCTGTCCATCGACGGCATAGACATTCGACAGTGCATCCTGCCCGAAGATGATGATCCTGAGCTTGTCGCCGGCGTTGAGCATGTATGGCTCATGCAGGCTGGCCTGCAGCGCGTCGGGCGGCATGATCGGCGGCGTGCAACCGGCGACCTGCAGGGCCGCCACTGCGGCAAGGAGAAGCTTGAAGCGTTTCATGGGTGGCGGAACTTCGACAAAAGCATCCAGTGATAGCTGTCGCAGCATCGCCGGTTATGGTTAACAACTTCCCAATTTTCGTCTTGTCGCAGCGCTTTAACCCGCCACTAACCATAATCGTCCCTAATCGCCTCCACGTAAGAGTGTGGAGAATCGTCGCATGCGTGGCGCACAACAGGCCGAATACGGGCGGATGCCGGAAGGGGATACCTCCCTCGCCAGCGTGTTTTCGGAGCTGAACCGGAAGAAGCTGTGGATCATCCTGCCCACGCTGCTGGCGCTGGTCGGCGCGATTGTCTTCGTCAATGTGGTCTCGCCCAAATATACCGGCGAGGCGCGCATCCTGCTCGAAAACCGCGACAATTATTTCACCCGGCCCGACAAGGAGCAGCGCGGCACCGATCCGCCGCTCGATTCCGAAGCGGTGCAGAGCCAGGTGCAGACCATCATGTCGCGCGATATCGCCAAGAAGGCGATCAAGAAGCTCGATCTGGCCTCGCGCGATGAGTTCGATCCCGTGCAGAAGGAGGCGAGCGCCCTCAAGCGCATTCTCGTCCTGCTCGGCCTGTCGAAGGATCCGCTGGCGATCTCGCCGGAAGAGCGGGTGCTGGAAAACTATTTCGACAAGCTGCTGGTGTTCAACGTCGGCAAGTCGCGCGTCATCTCGGTCGAGTTCTCGTCGAAGGACCCCGAGGTGGCGTTCAAGGGCGCCAATACCATCGCCGATGAATACATCGCCTTCCAGCGCGACGCGAAGAAGGAGACGACCCACGGCGCCTCGTCCTGGCTGGCGCAGGCCATCGAGCCGATGCGCGCCAGGGTGGCCGAGGCGGAGGGCAAGGTCGAGGCCTGGCGCGCCCAGTCTGGCCTGCTGATCGGCGCCAGCAATGCCACCATCGCCACCCAGCAGCTGGGTGAGATGAACACCCAGATGTCCAACGCCCGCGCCACGCAGAGCGAGTTGCAGGCCAAGGCGCGGATGATCCGCGAGGCGCTGCGCACCGGACGGGTGTTCGAGACGTCCGAAGTCGTCAACAACGAACTGATCCGCCGCCTGCTGGAACAGCGCGTGGCGATGAAGACGCAGATCGCGCTGGAAGAGCGCACCCTGTTGCCCGGCCATCCGCGCATGAAGGAACTGCTGGCACAGCTGGCTGATCTTGAAGGGCAGATCCGTACGGCGGCGGAGCGGACCGCCCGCACGCTGGAGAACGATGCCCGGGTCGCCGGCGCCCGCGTGCAGAGCATCCAGGCCGAGTTCGAGGGGCAGAAGAAGACCGCAGCCTCCGCCAACGAATCGGAAGTGCACCTGCGCGCGCTGGAGCGCGAGGCCCGCGCGCTGCGCGACAACTACGAGCAGTACCTCGCCAAATACCGCGATTCGATCGCCCGCGATGCCGATCAGGCCGCCCCGGCGGATGCGCGCATCATCTCCCGCGCGGTGCTGCCGCAGAAGGCGGCCTTCCCCAAGAAGGTGCCGATCATCCTGCTCGCCTCTCTCGCGACGCTGGTGCTCACCTCGGCGATCATCGTGACGCGGTTCATCTTCTCGGCCGATCCGCCGGCCGGCTACGCGGCGGAGTATGAGGTGATGCCCCCGGCGGGCATGGCCCCGTCGCCGGTCGCCGCGGCTGCGCCTCAGCCGATGCCGCCAGCCCCGCCCGCCGCGCGGCCAGCGCCGGTTGCCGCTGCGCCGCCGCCCCGCCGGCCCGCCGCCCATGCGCCTGCACCCAACGAGGCGCTCGATCCGCTGGCCGAGGATATCGCCGCGCTGAAATCACCCGGAACGGGCATCCTCATCGGCTGCCACGCCTTCGGCGCGGACGTCGCCTCCGCCGCCACCTCGCTGCCGCTGGCGCGCCTTCTGTCGCGCACCGGCTCCACCATTCTGGTCGATCTGTCGGGTGGCCGTCCGGAGATCGAGCAGGCCATCGGCCGGTTCCGCCCGCCCGGAGTGTCGGACATGCTGGCCGGTGCCGCCTCGTTCGGCGATATCATCCATCGCGATCGCACCACGCGGCTGCATGCGATGCCGTTTGGCGCGCGCACGGCCGATGCGGTCGATCCCGGCCATCCGCTGTTCGAGGACATGATTGCCGCGCTGACCCAGACCTACGATTTCGTGCTGCTCGATGCCGGCACGGCTGCGCACCTGATGGAAGCCATGGCCGCCAGCCTCGGCGCCATTGTCATGGTGGCCACGCGCGATGACAGCGATCCGGCCGTGATGCGGGCCTTCAGCCATCTCGATGCGCTGCTGCCCGGCCGGGTGACGATCGTGGTGGAAGAGCCGGCGATGGCCACGCCGCGCGCCGCGAACGATCCGCTCGGCACCGCGCATTCGGCAGCCTGACACCCCCCGTGAGGCGCGGGGTTATCCCCGCGCTTTCATCTTGCGGAAAAAGCCCAGCGCGGCCCGCCCCACGGCGGTCTGCTTGACGATCCGCTTGCCGAGCGTGCCGGCACCCATGCCGGCGGCCAGCAGCCGGCCCTTGACGGTGACCGGCACCAGCGTGTCGATCAGCGGTTCGGTCGCATCGCAGATCGCCATCTTGTAGCGTGCCTCGCCGACGCCGAGATCGAATGTCGCCAGCCCGCGCGCGCAGCAGTCCTTGACCATCATCATCAGCAGGGTTTCGCCCGGCGTGGTCCTGGCAATCTCCTCATCCCCGTCGAAGGCGGTGATGACGCCGCTGAAGCGTTTGCCGTCATCGACCCCGCCGAAGATCGCCACCGGGCGCTCATCGAGCATCAGCGCATGGAAGCGGAGGATCGGCTGGCCGCCGGCGTCGCGCCGGGTGGTGATTTCGTCGAGAAAGGCGCGCACCTGCGGCCCGGCGAACGGATCGTCGATGCCCTGCGTCGAGAACCGCTCCGCCTTCTGGGCCAGAAACCGGTCGAGCAGCGCCCGCGCCTCGTCATCGCTGGCCGGCTTGTGATAGCGCACGGCGCCCATCGCCGCCAGCTTGGCTTCCTTCTGGCGCATCTTGCGCCGCCGGTCCTTGGAGAGGCGGGCATGCAGCATCGCCTCGCCGTCGGCCTCCAGCGCGGTCTTGTAGCCGGCGCTGGGCGAGGCCTGCCCGCCGAGCAGCGCCATCGGGTTCTTGATCCCCTCCCAGTCCAGCGGCTGGTGCATGAAATGATAGAGATCGATGCCGGCGATCCGCGCTGTCTGGCGGAGGGCGGAGGCAATATCCGCCGCGGTCAGCCGCCCGGCGTCTGCGCCGAGGAGCGGCATGTGGAAATTGGCATGCTTGCCGCCGATGAACCGCGCCACGCGGCCGAAGCGCGTCGGCGTGACCGCCAGCGGCAGCAGCATCACCGGTTCCGCCGCCGCATTGCGCAGGATCACCAGCGCCGGTTCCGCTCCCTCCGGCGCCTCGACATGGCGGAAGTAGCTCTCCACCCAGCCGAACTGTTGATAGGGCGTGACGCATCCTGTCCTGGCCAGTGCCTCCCATGCCGGATGCGCCAGCGCGAATGTGGAGGCCACCTCCACCCCGAGCCCGCGCGCTGCCGGCGCCGCAGCGAGCGGCAGGCGGCCGTGGGAGGTTTCAAGCGCGGATACGGACATGGGGAAGGCCTCGTTGATGCACGCCGCCACCATGGCCGAGCGAAGGCAACGAATCCTCAACACGGAGCGCGCATAACAGGCGAGGGGCAGTGATTTGCCGATCTATGGTGCATAATGAGTGACTTCCGCTACACCGCGATTTCCGCCTTGCTGACGCTGCTGCGGCTGACCGGGGCGACGCGCGCGCTCGCCCCGGCGTTTCGCGGGCGCGGTGTCATCCTCACCATGCATCACGTCCGCCCCGCTCGGGACCATGCCTTTGCCCCCAACCGGATTCTGGAAATTACCCCCGCCTTTCTGGAGGAGGTGATCGTCCTGCTGCGTGATCAGGGCTATGATATCGCCGCGATGGACGAAGTGCCGGCCCGCCTGCGTGCCGATGGCCCGCCCTTCGCGGTGCTGACCTTCGACGATGGCTATCGCGACAACGCGGCCTGCGCCGTTCCGGTGCTGAAAAAGCACAGGGCGCCGTTCACGCTGTTTGTCACCACCGGCTTTGCCGATGCGACCGCGCCGCTGTGGTGGCTTGACCTTGAGGATGCGATTGCCGCGCAGGATCATGTCACGGCCTGGCTGCCCGGCGGGCCCGTGATCTTGCCGGCGGCGACGCCGGAGGAGAAGAAGACGGCATTCGAGACGATCTACTGGGCGCTGCGCCCGGGGCCGGAGAGTGCGCTGCGCGCCACCATCGCCCGGCTCGCTGCCGATGCGGGGATCGACCCGCTGATCCGCACACGCGACCTTTGCCTGAGGTGGAACGAGATCCGCGCGCTGGCGGCCGATCCGCTCTGCACCATCGGCGCGCATACGCTGACCCATCCGATGCTGGCCAAGCACGCGGCCGAGATCGCGCGCGAGGAAATGTCCGCCAGCAAGACGATCATCGAGGAGCAGCTGGGCCGCGAGGTGCGGCATTTCTCCTTCCCGGTGGGGGACAGCGGCTCCGCCGGCCCGCGCGAATTCTCCCTCGCCCGCGCGGCGGGGTTCGAGACGGCGGTCACCACCCGTCCGGGCGTGCTGTTTGCCGATCATCTGGCCCATCTCACCGCGCTGCCGCGCATCTCGGTCAATGGCCTGTTCCAGCGCCGGGGCGATGTCGCGGCGCTGCTCTCGGGCGTGCCGACCGCGCTTCAGAACCGCGGGCGACGGCTCAATGTCGCCTGAACGGTCTATTTCCCCCGTTCCATCCAGACGATCAGCGGCATGATGGGCAGGATCCACGCCATGCCGGCGACCACATAGAACGCCAGCTGCGTCAGCGTGCCGGCGCCCTTGAGAATGGGCTGGGCCAGCGCCATCACCACCAGCGCGTAGATGATGACGAACAGCAGGATGATGATCGTTCCGATCAGCTTGCGGAGACGCCGGGACATGGCCTGACCTTGCGATGAGGCAGCCATTGCCGCCGGGGGGAAGGAGCGTTATGTGCCTTTGCCCTGTCCGATCAAGAGGAAATCCGCTTTTGATGCCCAAAGCCACCTCCCGCCCGGTCGCCACCGGTTCGCTTGGCCCGGCCGATGCCCCGCGCGCCGTCGTTCGCCGGTGGCTGGGGTTTCTGGCGCTGCTGGTGTTCGTGATGGTGCTGGTGGGCGGGGCGACACGGCTGACCGGCTCGGGCCTGTCGATCACCGAATGGCGGCCGGTGACCGGGGCGATCCCGCCGCTGAATGCTGCCGACTGGGCGGCGGAATTCGAAAAATACCGCGCCAGCCCGCAATACCAGCTGCTCAATCAGGGCATGAGCCTCGATGGCTTCAAGTTCATCTTCTGGTGGGAATGGGGCCATCGCCAGCTTGGCCGGTTCATCGGTTTTGTCCATCTCGCCGGGCTGATCGTTGCGGTGGCGCTCGGCTGGGTCAGCCGCCGGCTGGCGGTGCTGCTGTTCGCCATGGGCCTGCTCCTCGGCCTTCAGGGAGCGATCGGCTGGATCATGGTCGCCTCCGGCCTGAACCCGGGGATGATCGCGGTTGCGCCGGTCAAACTGGCGCTGCATCTGGGATTTGCCTGCCTTTATCTCGCCAGTCTGGTGTTCGTGGCGGTGCGCCTCTCCGGCGGGCGGGATGCGGACGAGGCGCCGCCGCGCCGGGCGGCGCTGTGGCTCTGGGCGCTGGTGTTCGTGCAGATCGTGCTGGGCGGCTTTGTCGCGGGCTCGCGCGCCGGGCTCACCTACAACACCTGGCCGCTGATGGACGGCGCGTTCATCCCCGCGCTGGGCAAGCTGTTCGTGACCACGCCCTGGATCGAGAACTTTGTCGATAATCCGACTCTGGTGCAGTTCAACCACCGGATGATGGCCTACCTCGTGCTGATCGTCGCGGGCGTGCAGGCTGCCGCGCTGATCGTCAGGCGGCCCGGCGCGCCGGCCACGCGGCGCACCGTGGTGCTGGCCGGCGTGATTGGCCTGCAAGTGCTGCTCGGCATCGTGACGTTGCTGCTTTCGGTGTCGCTGTGGGCCGGGCTGGCGCATCAGGGGCTGGCGATCGTCATCTGGATCAAGGCGACGCGGCACCTCGCCCGGCTGGCCTGAGAATTTCGCTGATCGGAACAACACTGGACTTTCGTCTTGTTTCGGTCCAAGGCGCTGACTACTGTTGCCGGTAAAGCGGGCTGTTGACCCGCAATGGAGGAGGACTGGAATGTTTGCAACCAAACGTGGATTCATGCTCGGCGCGATGACGGCGGCGATGCTCGCCGGCTCGGCGATGACCGCCCATGCGCAGATGGAACTGAAGATCATGGCGCCGGCGGCGCCGGGCGGCGGCTGGGATGGCACGGCCCGCTCCATACAGTCGGTGCTGACAGCGGCCGGCATCTCCAAGAACGTGCAGGTGACGAACGTGCCGGGCGCCGGCGGCGCCATCGGCCTTGCGCAGTTCGTCAATACCGCCAAGGGCGATGGCAACCAGCTGATGGTCAACGGCTTCGTGATGGTCGGCTCGCTGATCACCAACAAGTCGCCGGTCAACCTGTCGATGGTGACGCCGATCGCGCGCCTCACCGCCGAGGCGCTGGTCATCGTGGTTCCGGCTGAGTCCAAGATCAAGGACGCCAAGGAACTGGTGGCCGCGATGAAGGCCGACATTTCGAAGGTGACCTTCGCCGGCGGCTCGGCCGGCGGCGTGGACCATATCCTTGCCGCGCTGCTGGCCGGCACGGTCGGGCTGGATGGCTCGAAGGTCAACTACGTGCCGTTCGCCGGTGGTGGCGAGGCGCTGGCCGCGCTGCTCTCGGGCCGTGTCACGGCCGGCATTTCCGGCTGGGGCGAGTTCGAAGGGCAGGTGAAGGCTGGCAAGCTGCGCGCCATCGCCGTGACCTCGGCGGACAAGCTGGCCGGCAACCCGACGCAGACGCTGAAGGAGCAGGGCATCGCCCTCGAACTGATCAACTGGCGCTCGGTCGTCGGCGCGCCGGGCATCTCGGCGGACCAGAAGAAGGCGCTGTCCGAGGCGGTCGACAAGATGGTCAAGTCCAAGGAATGGCAGGACGTGCTGAAGCAGAAGGGCTGGGACAACGCCTATCTGCCGGAGCCGGCCTTCACCGAGTTCCTCAAGAGCGAGCAGACCCGCGTCGAAGGCGTGCTGAAGGCCGTCGGCCTCGTCAAGTAACGCTGGCGGCGGCCGGGCGGGCCGCCACATCAACGGCCATCGCACCCGTTCAGGCAGGGTGCGATGGCTGCCCGCCCCGGCGGGCTATGAAAAATAGGGACAGGGGAGGGGACGATGGCCGGTTCAGGTCAGGTCGGTGCGGGCAGGGACCACACCGCCGTCGTTGTGGGCATCCTGCTGCTGCTGGTCGCGGGCGTACTCTGGTATGATGCGAATGCGATCAGCCGGACCGTTGCCTATGGCGTCGGCCCCGGCGTGATGCCCAAGATCATCGGCGCCGGTCTGGCTCTGCTGGGCCTTCTGTCCATCGTCAGCGGCTTCCGCGGCGAGGCGGAGAGCGTCGAGGCCACCGATTGGCTGGCGGTGTTCATTGTCATTGGCGGGTTTATCGCGCTGACGGTGATCATCGGCCTCGGCGGCGGTTTTCTCATCGCCATGGCGATCCTGTTCGCGGCCACCTCCTTCGCCTTCGGGCGGCGGGCGGTGCTGGCCGATCTGGCGCTGGGCGGTCTGCTGGCGCTGCTCACCTACCTGCTCTTCACCAAGGGGCTGGCCCTGTCATTGCCGCAGGGGCCGCTCGAGCGGCTGATCGGCTGAGGAGAACGCCATGGAATCGCTGTCGTTTCTCCTTCAGGGCTTTGCCACCGCGCTGACGCCGGCCAAGCTGATGTATGCCGGTTTCGGCGTGCTGCTCGGCACGGCGGTGGGGGTGCTGCCCGGCATCGGCCCGGCGGTCACCGTCGCGCTGCTGCTGCCGGTGACGTTCAAGCTCGATCCCGCCGGCTCGCTGATCATGTTTGCCGGTGTCTATTACGGCGCAATGTACGGCGGCTCGACCACCGCCATTCTCATCAACACGCCGGGCGAAAGCGCCTCGATGGCGACCTCGCTCGAAGGCTCGCTGATGGCGAAATCCGGCCGCGCCGGCCCGGCGCTGGCCACCTCGGCCATCGGTTCGTTCATCGCCGGCATCATCGCCACCCTCGGCATCGCGTTTCTCGCCCCGTGGATGGTCAAGCTCGCGGTGATGTTCGGGCCGGAGGATTATTTCGCGCTGATGGTGCTGGCCTTCGTCACCGTCTCGGCCACCTTCGGCAATTCCCCGCTCAAGGGGATGATCTCGCTGTTTCTCGGCCTTGCGCTGGGGCTGATCGGCATCGACAAGCTGACCGGCCAGTCGCGCCTCACCTTCGGCCTTCCGGAGCTGCTGGACGGCGTGGAGGTGACGACGCTGGCGGTTGGCCTGTTCGCCATCGGCGAGGCGCTGTTCGTGGTCTCCAAGCGGCGGCAGGCGGATGAGGTGCTCAGACTGACCGGCTCGCTCTGGATGACGAAGGAGGACTGGAAGCGCTCCTGGGGGCCGTGGATCCGCGGCACGCTGTTCGGCTTTCCCATCGGGGCGCTGCCGGCGGGCGGGGCGGAAATTCCCACCTTCCTCAGCTATTCGACCGAAAAGCGCCTGTCCAAACATCCGGAGGAATGGGGCACCACCGGCGCCATCGAGGGCGTGGCCGGGCCGGAGGCCGCCAACAACGCCTCTGTCGCCGGCACGCTGGTGCCGCTGCTCTCGCTCGGCCTGCCCACCTCGGCCACGGCGGCGATCCTGCTTGCCGGGTTCCAGCAGTTCGGCCTCAACCCCGGCCCGCTGCTGTTTGCCGAGAATGCCGCGATTGTCTGGACGCTGATCGCCTCGCTGTTCATCGCCAATGTCATGCTGGTGGTGCTCAACCTGCCGCTGATCGGCGTCTGGGTGCAGCTGCTGAAAATCCCGACGCCGTGGCTCTATGCCGGCATCCTGATGTTCGCGGCCATGGGCTCCATCGCCACCAAGGGCTCGGTGGCGGAACTGTTGATGCTGCTCGCCTTCGGGCTGATCGGCTTCTTCATGCGGCGGCACGAGTATCCGGTCGCGCCGATGGTGGTGGGCCTCATCCTTGGCCCGATGGCGGAAAGCCAGCTGCGGCGCGCGCTTCAGATCAGCATCGGCGATCCGCTGGTGCTGGTGCAGAGCCCGATTGCCGTGGTGCTGCTGCTGTGTGCGGCGGCGGCATTCATCGCGCCGTTCGTGATCAACACCAAGAAGTTCGCGCAGGACGAGGACTGAGCCCGCCGGGCTCAGTTCGTGTCCTTCGCTTTCTGCCGCTCCATGTCGCGGCGGAACAGTGTCCACTCCTCGATCCGCTCGCCATCGGGCAGGATGCAGATGCCCATCTGCCCGTCCGCCGTGCTGACGAATTCGAGCCTCCCGCCGATCTTGAGGCAATAGGTCGAGGCCGGGTTGGCGATGACGGGCTGCGCCGGCAGCGCAGGCGGCGTGCCGATCAGCATCGCAGCGAACAGAAGCATTCCGAACTCTCCGGGAAATAAAAAATGGCCGGTTGTCCCGGCCATTTTCCTGCGTGTCTGTCAATGCGGCCGATCAGCTGGCCAGTGCCTGGTCGAGATCGGCGATCAGATCCGCCACGTCCTCGATGCCGACGGAGATGCGCACCACATCCGGCCCGGCGCCGGCGACGCTCTTCTGCTCGTCGGTCAGCTGGCGGTGGGTGGTCGAGGCGGGGTGGATGACGAGGCTGCGCGTATCGCCGACATTGGCGAGATGCGAGAACAGCTTGAGGTTCGCCACCAGCTTGATGCCCGCCTCATAGCCGCCCTTGAGGCCGAAGGTGAACACCGCGCCCGCGCCCTTGGGCGAGTACTTCTGCGCCAGCGCGTGATACTTGTCGCCCTTGAGGCCGGGATAGCTGACCCAGTTGATCGCCGGATGCTTGCTGAGATGCTCGGCCACCTTCTGGGCGTTGTCCGAGTGGCGCTGCATGCGCAGCGGCAGCGTCTCGATGCCGGTCAGCAGCAGGAAGGCGTTGAACGGCGACAGCGCAGGCCCGAGATCGCGCAGGCCGAGCACGCGGCAGGCGATGGCGAAGGCGAAGTTGCCGAAGGTCTCGGCCAGCACCATGCCGGAATACTCCGGGCGCGGCTGGGTGAGCGAGGGATACTTCTTGCCGTATTTCAGCCAGTCGAATGTGCCGCCGTCGACGATGACACCGCCGATCGAGTTGCCGTGCCCGCCGAGGAACTTGGTGGCGGAATGCACGACGATATGCGCGCCATGCTCGAACGGGCGGATCAGGTAGGGCGTCGCCAGCGTGTTGTCGACGATCAGCGGAATGCCCGCGCGGTCGGCGATCTTGGCGATCGCCGCGATATCGGTGACGACGCCGCCCGGATTGGCGATCGATTCGATGAAGATCGCCTTGGTCTTCGGCGTGATCGCCTTCTCGAACGACGACAGATCGTCGGTATCGGCCCAGACGACATTCCAGTTGAACTTCTTGTAGGCGTGGTTGAACTGGTTGATCGACCCGCCGTACAGCTTCTTGGCGGCGACGAATTCATCGCCCGGCTCCAGCAGGGTATGGAAGATCAGGTGTTCCGCCGCATGGCCCGAGGCCACGCCCAGCGCCGCCGTGCCGCCCTCCAGCGCCGCCACGCGCTCTTCCAGCACGGCGGTGGTGGGGTTGGTGATGCGGGTGTAGATGTTGCCGAAGGCCTGAAGCCCGAACAGCGAGGCGGCGTGGTCCACATCGTCGAACACGAACGAGGTGGTCTGGTAGATCGGCGTGGCGCGCGCGCCGGTGGCTGCATCCGGGGCCGCGCCCGCATGGATGGCAAGGGTGTTGAAGCCGGGGGCTCGCTCGCTCATCGCGTTTCTCCTGTCGCCTGAAGCAATGACGGAGGGGACGCTAGCGAAGAACGTTTCGTTCGTCAAACAGAACGTTGAGGTGCGGCAATGCGCGCCGGATGGTCAGCGGGCGGTGATGGCTGTGCGCAGTTTCAGCGGGCTGGCGACAAAGGCCAGCGCCTCCAGCCCGTGGCCCGTGCCATGCACGCGGATGGTGCCATAACCGAGGATGCGGCCGACTACGGTTTGTGTCACTTCGACGCTTTCCACCTGATGGATGTTCATTTCCGCCGTATCGCGCGCGATGAACCCGGTTTTCTGGATCACCCGGCGATCGGTGACCACGATTTCGGTGATCCACTGGATGAACGCCGCCTTGGCGATCCTGTAGAGGCCGGGCAACACGAAGGGCACGGCGAGCAGGTTGGCATAGGGGCCGAAAATCGTGCCGTCCCGGTCGAACATCCGCACCAGCACCACCACCGCCGCGCCGACGATCAGCCACCACACCCCGGGGAGATACATCACCCAGTGGAGCCGGCCTTCGAAGGTCACCCGCTCATCAGGTTGCAGCACACTTCGGGTATACCGGCTCATGGTCGTGGGTCTCGTCTGTGGGGATGTACGGTCGATGGCGCATGGGCGCAGCGCCACCTGCCGCCGGAGGGGTCAGCTTTTCCGCCAGATGCTGAGTTTCTGCGCGCCCTTGCCGTGCAGTTGCGGCCGCTTGGCGGAGATCATCCGCGAATTGACGCCCGTCCAGCCGATTTCGCCGGAGAGGCGACCGTACTCGATCTTCGGGCAGCGGGTCATCACCACCTGCACGCCGGCGGCTTCCGCCTTGGCCGCTGCCGCGTCGTTCCGCACGGAAAGCTGCATCCAGATCACCTTCGGCAGGGGATCGAGCGCCAGCGCCTCATCGACGATTCCCGCCGCCGCCTCGGAGTTGCGGAACACCTCCACCATGTCGAGGGGGAAGGGGATGTCCGCCAGCCTGGCATAGACCTTCTGGCCCACCATCTCGCTGCCGGCCCGGCCCGGATTGACGGGGATGACCTGATAGCCACGCTCCAGCAGGTATTTCAGCACGAAGAAGCTGGGGCGTGCCTCGTTGTCCGAAGCGCCGACCAGCGCGATGGTTTTGACGCTCTTGAGGATGCCGAGGATGTAGGCATCGGGGTATTGTTCGTGATCCATGAGGGGGAATGTGGCGGCCCGCGCCCGGTTGTCAAGCAACGGAGGGCGATTTGATCCTCGCCATTGCCGGCGCAGGGCGGATCAAACAGGATGGCCGGCGAGCAAGGAGTGCACCCATGGCCGAGCCGACCCCCAACCCCACCGGGCTGGATGCCTACAAACCGGCCGAGGTGGCCCGCCGCATCGAGGAAGCCGGCATCGCCAAGGCAGGGCAGGCGTTCGTGCCGCTCGCCACGCTGGGCGTGCTCGCCGGGGTGTTCATCGCCTTCGGCGCGGCGGCCTATACGATGGTGATGACCGGGGTGGACATGGCCTATGGCCCGGCGCGGCTGCTCGGCGGGCTGGTGTTCTGCCTCGGGCTGGTGCTGGTCATCGTCGGCGGGGCGGAGCTGTTCACCGGCAATGCGCTGATCATCATGGCCTGTGTCGATGGCAAGGTGAGCGCCCGCGCGCTCCTGCGCAACTGGGGCGTGACGTTCTTCACCAATTTTGCCGGTGCGGCGGCGCTGGCCGTGCTGGTCCATGCCACCGGGCTGCTCTCCGGCCCGATGGGCGCCACCGCGATGGCCATTGCCAAGGCCAAGGTGGCGCTCGGCTTTCAGGAGGCGTTCGTGCGCGGCATCCTGTGCAATGCGCTGGTCTGCCTTGCGGTGTGGCTGACTTTCGCCGGCCATTCGGCGACGGACAGGATTCTTGCCATCCTGCTGCCGATCTCGGCCTTCGTGCTGCTCGGCTTCGAGCATTCCATTGCCAATATGTATCTGATCCCGGCCGGCTGGCTGGCCGGCGCGCCGGTAACGCCTGGCGGTTTTGCGCATAATCTTCTCGCCGTCACGCTGGGCAATATCGTCGGCGGGGCAGGGGGCGTGGCACTCAGCTATTGGCTGGCCTATCGCCCGGGGCGGACTATCCGGTGATCAGCTGCGCCAGCAGCCGCCCGGGCGCAAGGTCGCCCGGCAGCGCCAGAACAAGGTGGATCAGGGCGCATAGCACAATGGCGAGGATGTAGCGCGCGCCGCCGCGCCGCCGCAGCACCAGCATCAGGGCGCCGGCCAGCGCGACGACAGTGAGCGCGTAGAACAGATAGACCCAGATCTGGAACACCACGACCGACGACCGCTTCAGCGCCACCGAGGCAAAATCCAGCGCGATCATCGACACGGCCACGAACAGGGCAAACAGGCTGGCCGGGGTCATCACCAGCCGGCGGATCGCGGTCATTCGCCGCGCCATTCCGGGCTGCGCTTGTCGATCAGCGCGCCGATGCCTTCCTCCGCATCGCGCGCCAGCATGTTCTCCACCATCACCCCGGCGGCGAAATCATAGGCCTCGTCCAGCGTCATCTCCCGCTGGCGGTGGAATGCCTCCTTGCCGATCTTCAGCGTCAGCGGCGATTTCGATGCAATGATCGCGGCCATCGCCCGGGCGCGCGCCAGCGCCTCGCCGGGGTCGACGACATCGTTGATCAGCCCCATCCGCCAGGCATTCTCGGCCGTCACCATCTCGCCGAGCAGCAGCATCTCCAGCGCATGCTTGGGCGCAAGGTTGCGCGAGAGCGCCACCATCGGCGTCGAACAGAACAGGCCGATATGCACACCGGGGGTGCAGAACCGGGCGTGGACGCTGGCCACCGCCAGATCGCACGAGGCGACGAGTTGCGCTCCCGCGGCGGTCGCCGTGCCGTCCACCGCCGCAATCACCGGCTTGGGCGAGCGGGCGATCGCTTTCATCATCGTGGCACAGCGGCCCATGATGGCGGAAAAATAGGCCCGCCCCCGGTCGCCATCCGCCCGGTGCGCGGTCATTTCCTTCAGGTCATGCCCGGCGCAGAACACCGGCCCGTTCGCCGCCAGCACGACCGCGCGGATGCCCTTGTCCGCCGCGACATCGGCCATCGCCTGCGTCAGCGCGGCGATCAGCGTCTCGCTCAGCGCATTGCGCGCCTGCGGGGGGTTCAGCGTCAGCGTGGCGATGCCGCCGGCATCGCTCCGCAACAGGCAAGGCTCGCTCTGGACCGGCATGGGAAGTCTGCTACCTCTTGATGCGAGAGTGACATGCAACCGAGACCTTAAATGCCCCGCATGCCCGTGCACAAGCCTGCCCTCACCCTGAGCGAGATGAACGCTTTTCTGGAAGATGTCTTTCCCGAGGTGATGGGGCAGGGCGCCAACATGGTGGTGGAGGAGGTCGGCTACGGCACCTGCCGCATCCGGCTGAAGTTCCGGCCCAAACAGTTGCGGCCCGGCGGCACCATCTCCGGCCCCACGATGATGCTGCTGGCCGATTTTGCCGCCTACGTCGCGGTGCTCTCGGCACTCGGCAAGGTGCCGCTGGCGGTGACCACCAATCTCAACATCAATTTCCTCAAGAAGCCCAAGGCAAGGGATCTGATTGCCGAATGCCGGCTGTTCAAGATCGGCAAGCGCCTCTGCGTCGGCGAGGCACAGATAATCTCGGACGGCGAGGAGGAGCTGGTCGCTCACGCCACGGCCACCTATTCCGTCCCGCCCGATCGCGGCGTCAGCGCGGATCGGCTCTCCCCCGCGCCGTAATCGCGGGGCAAAAGCGGCAGGCCCTCTTGCCACTTGTCTGACATCCGATAAGCTGCCCGCCAATCGAGGCTGAAGCGGGACAGAACCCGCCGGTTGCGAGCACGGGACCAACAGGAATTCGGAGGAAGACGCTCATGAAGACAATCGACAGGCGTAGTGCGCTCAAGACGCTGGCGGCCGCAGGCGCCGGCGTGGCGATGCCGGGCATCGTGTCCGCGCAGGGCAAATATCCGGCCCGTCCGGTCACCGTGGTCGTTCCGTGGGGGGCCGGCGGCGGCACCGATGCGACCGCCCGCATCATTGCCGCGCTGCTTGAAAAGGACCTTGGCCAGCCGTTCAACGTTGTCAACCGCACCGGCGGCTCGGGCGTCGTCGGCCATTCGGCCATCGCCACCGCCCCGGCGGATGGCTACACCATCGGCATGATCACGGTGGAAATCACCATGATGCACCATCAGGGGCTGACGGAGCTGAACCCCACCAGCTACACCCCGCTGGCGCTGCTGAACATCGACCCGCCGGGCGTGCAGGTGAATGCCTCCTCGCCCTACAAGACCATCAAGGACCTGGCGGACGCGATCAAGGCGGCCCCGGCCGGCAAGTTCAAGGCCTCGGGCACCGGACAGGGCGGCATCTGGCATCTGGCGCTGGTTGGCTGGCTGACGGCGATGGGGCTGAAGCCGGATCATGTGCCGTGGGTGCCGTCCAATGGCGCGGCCCCGGCGATGCAGGATCTGGCAGCGGGCGGCATCGACATTGTCACCTGCTCGGTGCCGGAAGCCAAGGCGATGATCGACGCGGGCAAGGCGCGCAGCCTCGCCGTCATGG
>ERZ1645187.343-NODE-343-length-45291-cov-39.482647_pt1 | contig 45291 bp, 46 predicted proteins | sample MGYA00575352_ERZ1645187 | MGnify/ENA primary metagenome ERZ1645187 (study PRJEB40837, sample SAMN11349314) | freshwater sediment metagenome | isolation source: river sediment | host: Sediment | place: India: Wazaribad , New Delhi | collected 2017-02-21 ... | reverse complement strand
GACGACGCGGACGAGTCGGCGTACTCCGAGACCAGGCACCTGACCCGCAGCTTCGTGCTGGAGGGACAGGAGGTGGTGGTCGACGAGCGCGACGTCACCGTCAGCGTGGACCGCACCACCGACCTGCGCGGTCGCGAGCGGGTCACCGTCGCCTGGTCGGGCGCCCGCCCCACCGGCGGCCGGGCGGCCAGCCCCTACGGGGAGAACGGGATCTTCCAGGAGTACCCGGTGATGGTGCTGCAGTGCCGCGGCCTGGACGACCCGGCGCTGCCGGCCGCCGAGCAGCTGCGGCCGGAGACGTGCTGGACGTCCTCGCGCATCCAGCGCAGCCTGCTGGTCGACGAGAGCCAGGCGGTGTGGCGCCACGACCTGCGCGGCACCGACGAGAGCCGGGCCCAGAAGAGCGGCCTGAACCCGATCCCGGCGGAGTGCCAGGACGTCGACTTCTTCTCCACCCACATCACCGCGTTCGTCGCCGCCAACGGCACCGTCTACCCCTCCTGCACCGCCGAGACGATGGCCCCCGAGGCCGCGGTCGGGGCGGCGTTCCCGCCGGCCGAGATGGCCGCCTTCACCGGCGTCGACGGCACCGGCGAGGTCAAGTTCGAGGTCCGCAGCAACGTCGAGAACGAGTCGCTCGGCTGCTCGGAGGACGTCGCGTGCTCGATCGTGGTGATCCCGATCATGGGGATCAGCTGCCTCGACGGCGACGCCGAGTGCGCCAAGGCGGGCCGGTTCGAGCCCGGCTCCAGCAACTACGGCAACGAGGGCGTCGACCTGAGCGTCTCCCCGCAGCTGTGGTGGGCGCCGTCCAACTGGGCCAACCGGTTCTCGGTGCCGATCACCGTCGGCCTCCCGCCCGACGCCTGCAACGTGCTCGACTCCCGGCCGCCCACCGGCTTCTACGGCTCCGAGCTGGTCAGCCAGGCGGCGCTGCAGTGGTCCCCGGCGTACTGCCTGGAGAAGGACCGCTTCAAGTTCCAGCACAACCGGATGGCCGACGAGGCGGCGTTCGCTCTGATGGAGACCGGCGGCGGCTCGGCCGCGTTCGTCTCCGGGGCGCACAAGAGCCGCGGCACCGACCCGGTGGCCTACGCCCCGACCGCGGTGACCGGCTTCGCGGTCGGCTACGTCATCGACCGGCCCGACAACGCCGGTGAGTTCACCGACCTGCGGCTCACCCCGCGGCTGATCGCCAAGCTGCTCACCCAGTCCTACCTGGGCAGCGAGCGCGGGCGCAGCCATCCGGGCCTGGCCACCAACCCGGTCTCGATCAACCTCGACCCGGAGTTCCAGCAGCTCAACCCCGGGCTGGACGTCACCACCCGCGAGGCCGGGGCGGTGCTGCTCTCGCTGTCGGAGGCCTCCGACGTGCTGACCACCCTGACCGAGTACGTCGCCCACGACGCCGAGGCGAGCGCCTTCATCGCCGGCAAGCCGGACCCGTGGGGCATGGTGGTCAACCCGTCGTACAAGAAGATCTCGCTGCCCCGCGACGAGTGGCCGCTGCTGGATGACCACGTGCCGGTGACCAACGACGAGTGCTACGCCCAGAACCCGGCGCCGTACTTCACCCAGCTCGCCGCGCCGGTCTCCTCGCTGCGCAAGATCGCGGAGGCCGTGCTGGACGCCTGGCCCAACGTGCAGACCAAGTGTGAGCGGTCCACCATCAACGACCCGTGGAAGATCGGGCGGATCGACCGCCAGGGCGTCGGTGGGCGGTTCATGCTCGGCATCGTCAGCCTCGGCGACGCGGAGCGGTTCGGCCTGCAGCAGGCAAAGCTGCTCACCAGCAAGGGCCGGTACGTCGGCCCCTCGACCGCGTCCCTGAGCCGGGCTCTGGCCGTGGCCGAGCCGAGCGAGAGCGGCGACGCGCCGTTCGCGATGGACATGGCCAAGCTCGTCAAGGCCGGCGACGCCTACCCGGGCACCATGGTCGTCTACACGGCCGCCAAGACAGCCAACCTCGATCCCGCCGAGGCCACCAAGGTGGCGCAGTTCATCAGCGTCTCCACCTCCGAGGGTCAGCGCCTGGGCCGGGGCAACGGGGAGCTGCCCGCGGGCTACCTGCCGATCGCCGACACCGGCGTCACCAAGGCGTTGCACGCCCAGGCCGTGGCGGTCGCCGAGCAGGTGGCGGAGCAGTCCGGGGCCCAGGAGCAGGCCGACGAGGCGGCTCCCGAGCCGTCCGGTCCCGCACCCGACGCCGGCCCCGCGCCGGTCGACGAGGTGCCCGCCGGCGAGGTGCCCGCCGACGCGACCACGCCGAAGCCCGCGAAGCCGACCAAGGTCAAGCCGAGCAAGGCGGCCCCGGTGGCCATGCCCGAGACCCGGGCGGTCAGCTCCCCGGTGGCCACCGGGTTGATCCCGGTGCTGCTCGGTGCGGTGCTGGTCGCCGGGCTGCTGGCCAGCGTGGCCCAGCTGCTGGCGCGGCGGGGGAGCCGATGACCACCGCTGCGGCGCGTCCGGCCGACCGGACCATGCTGATGGTCTCGACGACGGCCACCATGCTGGTGCTGGTCTGCGCGTGGGTGCTCGCTCAGCTGCTCTTCCTCGGCGGGCTCTCGGCGCAGCGCGCCCAGGCGGTGCTCTACGACGACCTGCGCGCCCAGCTCGCCTCCGCCACGGCGCCGCTCGGGCCGGTGGTTCCGGTCGGTGACCCGGTGGCGTTGCTCACGATCCCCGGGCTCGGCGTCGAGCAGGTCGTGGTGGAGGGCACGGCCTCGGGCGACCTGCTCTCCGGGCCCGGGCACCAGCGCAACACCGTGCTCCCCGGCCAGACGGGCACCTCGGTGGTGATGGGCCGCGCCGCCACCTACGGCCGGCCGTTCGCAGACCTCGCCGCCCTCGGCACCGGCGACACGATCACCACCGTCACCGCGCAGGGCCGCACCGACTTCGAGGTGATCGGCGTACGCCGCGCCGGCGACCCGCTGCCGCAGCCGCGGCCCGAGGGCGCCGCCCGCCTGGTGCTGGTCACCGCCGAGGGCCAGGGGCGCCTCTCCGCACTGGCCCCGGGCGAGGTCGTCTACGTCGACGCCGAAGCCGACGAGGCCCACCCCGCGCCGGCGGGTCTCCCGTCGGCCATCCCCGATCCGGAGCAGGCCATGGGCACCGAGCCGGCAGCGCTACCGCTGCTGGTCCTGTGCCTGGGCCTGCTCCTGGCGTTGACCCTCGGGGTCATCGCCGCCCGCCAGCGCTGGTCCATGGCGCTGGTCTGGGTAGTGGCGACGCCCGTCGTGGTCGCCACCGCCTGGGTCACCACCGACGTGGTGATGCGTTCGCTGCCCAACCTGTTGTGACACCCATCCATCCGCACCACAGAGCATGAGCAAAGGAACCCCGATGTCTGTACGCAGGCTGTTCGCGGCCGTGGCCTCCACCTCGTTGGTCGCCGCCTCGTTGGCCCTGGCCACCCCGGCCCAGGCCGACCCCACCTTCGTCCCCGTCGAGGCCGACATCGTCGGCGTCGGCTCCGACACCACGATGTACGCCCTGTCCTACCTGGCCGACGGCCACAACGGCGTACCGGGCTTCAACGAGGGCAAGTCGACCGGTCGACTCGTCTCCTTCGACGCCAACATCCTCAACTCCGCCGGCGTCCAGACGAACTCGACCACCGTGGTGCTGAAGGCCGGCGCCGCCCCGGTGACCCGGCCCAACGGCTCGGGCAACGGCAAGAAGACCCTGTACGGCGCCGGCAACCTGCCCGACGTCGACTTCGCCCGCTCCTCCTCGAGCCTGTCCGCCGACGAGACGAACGCGGGGCTGTTCCAGTTCCCGTTCGCGAAGGACACGATGGCGCTGGCCACCGCGAAGACCACCAACGCCCCCGCCTCGCTCACCGGGGCCCAGATGCTGCAGATCTTCAAGGGCGAGGTGACCAACTGGAGCGAGGTCGGCGGCACCCCCGGCGTCATCGAGGTGCTGCTGCCCCAGGCCGGCTCCGGCACGTTCTCCTTCTTCGACGGTGAGCTGAAGAAGCTCAACGGCGGCGCGGCGGTCGTTTACGCCCCGACCCACGTGCGGGTGCAGGAGCACGACCCGGCCCCGCTGGCCGGCAACCCCAACGCGATCGCGCCGTTCTCGATCGGCCGCAACCGGGTGGCCGGCGAGCCGCTGAAGATCGCCGGTGGCTGGCAGGCCGCCCGCGCGGTGTACAACGTGCTGCGCCAGGCCGACGTCTCCCGCCCCGACCTGCAGGCCGTGTTCGGCGCGAGCGGGTTCATCTGCTCGCCGCTGGCCTACCAGCTGATCGCCGACGCCGGGTTCGACCAGCTCGCCGGTCAGGCCAAGGGCGGCGTGTGCGGTGTGGCCACCCAGGCTGCGACCACCAACTTCACCCTCGCTTCTGCCGAGGCGCTGGCCACCAGCACCACGCTGACCGGCTCCTCCTCGGCGGCCGGGAGCCTGACCGCCACCGCCGCGGTCGGCGCCGTGCAGGGCACGCCGTACGGGCTGGTGCAGTTCTACCTCGACGGCGCCTCGGCGCCGGCGGCCACCGTCCCGCTGACCGCGGGCAAGGCGGTGCGCACCTTCACCGGCCAGACCGCGGGCGCGCACACGGTCGTGGCCAAGTACGTGCCGGCCGCGAACTCGGCCTTCGGTGCCTCCACGTCGGTGGCCACCCAGGTCACGGTGCTCGGCGGCGCGGGCGGTCCGGTGGCCAAGGTGAAGGCGAAGCTCAAGGAGAACTTCCCCGCCAAGCTCAAGACCGGTGAGAAGGTCACCGGCGAGGTGACGGTGAAGGCGGACGCGCAGGCAGTCGGCAAGGTCGTGGTCAAGCTCGGCAAGAAGACGGTCGCCACGGGCACCCTCAAGGCCGGCAAGGCCAAGGTCACCCTGAAGGCCAGCAAGCTCGAGAAGGGCAAGAACAAGCTGACGATCGTCTTCGAGGGCACCCCCGAGATCGAGGGTGCGACCAAGAAGTTCACGGTCAAGCTCGTCTGAGACCAGCAGGCCCGGGCGGCTGCTGACTCCGCCCGGGCCTGCTCCCGCTCATCCGAATCGAAGAAGAAGGCCGATGACCACTCACGACTCCACCGCCCTGCTGCCCCCGGTGCCGGCGCACGAGGCCGCACCGGCCTCGCCCGGCGGCGCGCTCGCCACCCTGGAGGCGCGGGGGATCACCGCGTGGTTCGGTCAGCACAAGGTGCTCGACCGGGTCTCACTCACCATGCCCGCCGGCCAGATCACCTCCCTGATCGGCCCCTCGGGGTGCGGCAAGTCGACGTTCCTGCGGATCCTGAACCGGATGCACGAGCTGGTGCCCTCGGCCGCCCTGGCCGGTGAGGTGCTGCTCGACGGACAGGACGTGTACGACCCGCAGCGCAAGCTCACGGACGCGCGCCGGGCCATCGGCATGGTGTTCCAGAAGCCCAACCCGTTCCCCGCCATGTCGATCCAGGAGAACGTGATCGCCGGGCTCCGTCTGACCGGGACCAGGGCCTCCCGGTCGACCAAGGAGGCGCTGGTCGAGGAGTGTCTGGTCCGGGCCGGGCTGTGGCAGGAGGTCAAGGACCGCCTGGACGCGCCCGGGGGTGGCCTGTCCGGCGGGCAGCAGCAGCGGCTGTGCATCGCGCGGTCGCTGGCGATCAAGCCTCGGGTGCTGCTGATGGACGAGCCGTGCTCGGCGCTGGACCCGACGTCGACCCGGGTGATCGAGGAGACGATGAAGGAGTTGGCCCGCGAGGTCACCATCGTCATCGTCACCCACAACATGCAGCAGGCGGCGCGGGTCTCCGACACCTGCGCGTTCTTCCTCGCCTCTCAGGGCACGCCCGGGGTGATCGTCGAGCACGGTCCCACCGAGGCGATGTTCTCCGCTCCCCGAGACCAGCGCACGGCCGACTACGTGCACGGCCGCTTCGGGTGAGACCCGGCCTGGTGGTGGGGGCGTTGGCCGTGGTCGGCGCCCTCAGCGCCACCGCCCACGCGGCTCAGCAGGGCGCGGTCCGGCGAGACCCGGTGGCCTCCACCGTGCGGCAGGTGCCGCCGCCGGTGGTTGCCGCGCCCTCCGAGGTGCCTGCCCCCTCGGCCGCGCGGCGGGCCGGGGCCGACCCGGCCTGGGTACGTCGCACCGCGGGGCGTGCGGGCATCCCGGTGCCGGCGCTGACGGCGTACGCCGGCGCGGCGCTCGCCGCCCCACCCGACTGCCACCTGGGCTGGACCACGCTGGCCGGCATCGGCTGGGTCGAGTCCCAGCACGGCACGATCGGCGGCCGGACGCTGGCCGCCGACGGGCGGTCGTCCGAGCCCATCCTGGGGCCCGCGCTGGACGGGGGCGCCTTCGCGGCGATCCCCGCGACGCCGGAGAGCGCCGCCCTGCACGGCGATCCCGACTGGGATCACGCGCTGGGGCCTATGCAGTTCATCCCCTCCACCTGGCAGACCTGGTCCCGCGACGGCGACGGGGACGGCGCCGCGGATCCGCACGACCTCGACGACGCGGCGGCCGCGGCGGCGGCGTACCTCTGCGCCTCCGGGGACCTGGGCACCGGGGCCGGCTGGAGCGCCGGGGTCTTCTCCTACAACCACTCGGCCGAGTACGTCGCCCGGGTGCACGCCGCCGCCAGCGCCTACGCCGCCCGGGTCGGCTGAGACCCCGATGCGTCGTACGGGCGGAGCCTTCTTCGGCTCTGTCCGCATGACGCATCCGGGGTGAGGGGCTAGTGGCTAGGGTGCGGTGATGGAGCTCTCGCCGGCCGACTTCGACGACCTCGTCGGGCAGGCCCTGGACGAGATCCCGGCCGAGCTCGCGGCGCTGATCGAGAACGTCGTGGTGCTGGTCGAGGACGAGCCGCCCGCCGATGACCCGGAGCTGCTGGGCTACTACGACGGCTACGCCCTGACCGAGCGCCCGGCCAACCACAGCGGCGCTCTGCCGGACCGGATCCTGCTGTTCCGCGGCCCGCTGCTGCGGATGTGCGACGACATCGAGGAGCTGCTGGACGAGGTCCGGATCACCGTGGTGCACGAGGTGGCCCACCACTTCGGCATCGACGACCGCCGACTGCATGAGCTGGGTTACGCCTGAGCGGTCGGCCGACGAGCAGTAGGGTCGGCCCTGTTACCGCCACCGACTCACACACCTGGGGAGCCCATGTCCAAAGCCATCATCAACTCGCTGCCCGAGTCGGAGTTCCTGCTCATCCGGGAGACCGAGCGGTCCGCGTTGGCCGAGCTCTCCGAGGACGACCTGATCGAGCTGCACGCCCGCGTCCGCCGGGCCCGGTCGAAGTACGTCAAGAACTACCGCCGCGCCGGCGCCGCCCGGGTGGGTGCGGTCGGCGGCCGCGGCAAGGCGCACGGCCAGGGCGGGCGGGACCGCGACCGCGCCGAGGTGTTCGAGGACGCGTTGGCCCGGGTCAGCACCGCGCTGTCCGCGGCGGCGCGACGCAGCGCGGCCGAGCTCAAGGCCGAGCGGATCGCCGCGGCCCAGGAGGCCAAGAGCGGCGGGGCTCCGGTCAAGGCCGGCTCGCCCAAGCCCGCGGCGAGCAAGGCCAAGGCGTCGGCACGCAACCCGCGCTCGGGCGACCGGGACCTGGTCTCGCCGCGCAGCCTGAAGAAGGGCGCCAGCTCCCAGGCCGCCGGCGCGCGTCGGCAGGCGAAGCGGGACGCCCGGGGCTGACCGCCCGGCGTACCGTCCCCGAATGCGTCATCCGGACGGAGCCGAAGACGGCTCCGTCCGTCTGACGTATCAGGCGAGGAGGGCGAACGCGGCGGCGCACCCGGCCAGCGACGTGCCGATCGTGGCCGCGGCGTACCCCAAGCCCCGGAGCCAGCCCAGGTCGGTGACCTGCACGGCGAACCCGGAGTACGTCGTCATGCCGCCGCAGAGCCCCACCCCGAGCAGCGCCCACCAGTGCTCGTCGAGGGCCAGCGCGGCGAAGGCGCCGACCAGGACCGAGCCGACCACGTTGACAGCGAACGTGCCCGCCGGCCAGTGCGCGTCGAGGCGCTGGGCGCAGGCGTGACGCACCACCGAGCCGAGTCCCGCCCCCAGGGCGACCAAGAGTGCCAGCATCACCCGTCCCGCCGTTCGAGCCAGCGCGCACCGACCACCTGAGCCAGCCCGACGGCCAGGGTCGCCGCGAGCAGCGTCCCCAGCAGGTACGCCGCCGCGAGGCCGGGGTTGCCGGCGGCCAGCAGGCCGCGCGCCTGCAGCGAGTAGGTCGACAGCGTGGTGAAGCCGCCGAGCAGCCCCGGCCCTACCAGGGCGGCCAGCCCCTGCCGAGTCGCGGGCCTCAGCCGCGGGACGGCGTACAGCACCAGCGGCAGCAGGGCCAGCAGGAGCGAGCCGACGGTGTTGATAGCGAAGGTGGTCCACGGAAACCCGTCGCCGTCCGGGACGGCGACGCCCAGGCCCCAGCGCAGCGCGCCGCCCATGCCGCCACCCAGCGCGACCAGGGCGTAGCGGGCGCCCGGCCGCAGCGAGCCGACCGTCACGACACGTGGCTCGCCCGGGACGGGGTGTCGTCGCCGTCCCAGGGGGTGGGCTCCTCGCCGGCCGACTGCCGCACGAACTCGTTCAGCAGCCACACCTGGAGCCGGCGCTGCTCGGGGGTGCGGGCCAGGGAGAGCAGCCGTTGCGCGCGGCAGAACGCGTCCGCCAGGTCGAACATCTCCAGCATCGTGGTGAAGATCGACGAGGACTGCGGCGACGCCTCGAAGACCAGGTCGGCCCGCACGCCGCCCGTCCGCAGGGCCTTGGCCACCCGGTCCAGCATGGCCGGGGGGAACTGCCGCTCGAAGGTGTTGAACATCCGGGACAAGTCGCGGGCCAGCGGGTAGTCGGACTCGTGCGCCAGCGCCAGCAGCCGCAGCTCGCGGCGCAGGTTGTTGTACTGGTTCAGCACGCCCAGGAAGAGCTTCAGGTCGACGTTGCACAGCTGCACCTGGAACGAGTCGGGCAGCGGCTGCCACTCCTCGGCGTCGTCGGCCGCGTCGATGACGCCGGCGCGCAGGGCGCCCTCCATCAGGGTCGGGGCCGGCTCGAACCACACGATCTTGCCGTCGGCCTCGATCGAGGCACCCCAGGCCACCGAGGCCATGGACACCATCGACAGCCCCCGGCCGAAGGTGGCCAGGAAGTCCTCGGCGTCCTCCGAGCCCTCCTCGAGCGCGGCCGCGCCGGGCAGGATCGGCGGCCTCGAGGAGCCGTCATGGACCTCGACCCGCGGATGGCTCCGGGTGCCTCGCACCCGCACGCTGATCGGGGCCTGGCCGTGCAGGATGGCGTTGGTCACCAGCTCCGAGACGCCCAGCTCCGCGGAGTCGAGCAGGTCCTCGCGACCCAGTTCACGGCACACCCCAAGGACCCAGCGTCGCGCGTCCGCGACCGCGCTGGGTGCTGAGTCAAGCGCAAGCGCTTCCCGGTTCAACGGCAAATGGGCGTCCTTGAAGGGTCTGCTCGGGGTTCAAGCCAACCATGGGTGGCCTACCCGTGTCCTACGCCACGCAAACCTGAGTGTCGGGCCCGGTTTGCCGTCGCCGCGGGCGGGGCACTGCTGCACCTCGGGTCCCGGGCGGGGGAGCGAGGCAGTGATCGCCGCCCGGGCCCGGGGACGCAGAATGGACGAGACAACCGCCGCATGAGGAAGGCCGTGTGAGATGACCGCCCAGACCGAGGTTCACCCCGAGCGTCATCGCGTGGTGGTGATCGGCTCCGGTTTCGGGGGGCTGTTCGGCACCAAGGCGCTGCGCCGCAGCGACGTCGACGTGACCGTGGTCGCCAAGACCACGCACCACCTGTTCCAGCCGCTGCTCTACCAGGTGGCGACCGGCATCCTCTCCGAGGGCGAGATCGCCCCACCGACCCGGGAGATCCTGGCGGGCCAGAAGAACGCCCAGGTGCTGCTCGGCGAGGTCACCGCGATCGACCTCCAGGCGCGCACCGTCACCTCCCAGGTGCTCGGCCGGCTCACCGAGACGCCGTACGACTCGCTCATCGTGGCCGCCGGCGCGGCGCAGTCCTACTTCGGCAACGACCACTTCTCCGAGCACGCGCCGGGCATGAAGAGCATCGACGACGCGTTGGAGCTGCGCGGCCGGATCTTCGGCGCCTTCGAGTTGGCCGAGCTCGGCGCCACCCGCGGGGACAACGTCGACCACCTGCTCACCTTCGTGGTCGTCGGAGCCGGCCCCACCGGCGTGGAGATGGCCGGGCAGATCGCCGAGCTGGCGCACCGGACGCTGCGCAAGGACTTCCGGGCGATCAACACCCGCCAGGCCCGGGTGATCCTGGTGGACGCCGCCGGGCAGGTGCTGCCGCCGTTCGGCGCCAAGCTGGGCCACAACACCCGGCGCGAGCTGGAGAAGCTCGGCGTGGAGGTGATGCTCGGCGCGATGGTCACCGATCTGGACGAGCGCGGGCTGGTGCTGAAGTACCGCGACGGCCACACCGTGCGGGTCGACGCGGTCACCAAGATCTGGGCCGCCGGGGTGCAGGCCTCCCCGCTGACCCGGACGCTGGCCGAGCAGACCGGCGCCGGCGTGGACCGGGCCGGGCGGATCCAGGTGAACCCCGACCTCACGCTGCCGGGCCACCCGGAGGTCTTCGTGGTCGGCGACATGATCTCGCTGGACAACCTGCCCGGGGTCGCGCAGGTGGCGATCCAGGGCGCCAAGTACGCCGCCAAGGAGATCGACGGCCGGCTCAAGGGCAAGGCGCCTCAGCCGCCGTTCCGGTACTTCGACAAGGGGTCGATGGCGATCATCAGCCGCTTCAACGCCGTGGCGATGGTCGGCAAGCTGCGCCTGACCGGGATCCTGGCCTGGCTGATGTGGCTGTTCATCCACCTGATCTACATCACGGGCTTCAAGAACCGGATCACCGCGCTGCTGCACTGGATGATCTCGTTCCTGGGTCGCGGTCGGCAGGAGCGGACGGCCACCGAGCAGCAGATCTTCGGGCGCGCGGCCCTGGCGCGGCTCCAGCACGGGACCGCCGACCTGGTCTCCGACCCAGGCGAGTACGACGCCCAGCGCCGCGAGGAGGAGCAGCGCGCAGAGCTCGAGGCGCAGGCGCTGGAGCAGGCCAGGCTGACCGACTCCGGCGAGCGCGGGGTCTCAGTCCGCTAGGCGCGCCAACGCACAGGCCCCAACGCGAGGGCCTCAACGCGAAAGGCCCGCCCGGGCACGGTGTGAACCGAAGTGCCCGGGCGGGCCTTGCGCGTTGCCGAACTAGCGTTGCTGGCTCAGGCCTGGGGCTGCCAGACCCGGATCCAGTCGATGCTGGTCGACTGGCTACCGAGCCCGCGGTCGCCGGCCTTGGCGATCTCGTAGTCCGAGGAGAGCAGCGACAGGATCAGGAACTGCGGGCGGTGGCTGATGCCCTTGTTGCTGCGCCACGACTCCTGGCCGTCGATGTAGAAGATGTACTCGCTGGGGGTCCACTCGACCGAGAACACGTGGTAGCGCTTGAACCAGGAGTCCTTCTTGCTGGTCAGGAAGCGGTCCACGTTCGGGATGTGCCCGCCGGTCTTGACCCGCTTGGTCCAGCTCGCGTTGTGGTAGGTGAACTGGGTCAGGCCGCCGGAGTCCTTGCCGGCGCCGAACCACTCGATGACGTCGATCTCGGCGCCCGTGTACGTCGGGCCGAAGCCGCCGCTGACCGCGGAGTGCGGCTGCATCCAGAAGCTGGCGTGCTGGCCCTCCTTGGGCTGGAACTTGATCCGGGCCGCGGCCACGCCGTAGGTGAACGAGAAGGAGTTCTCGGTCGAGACGTGCCCGTTGAGGCGGTAGGCGAACGGTCCGCGCTTCTTGCCGTTGCGCAGCGCCTTGCAGGTGGGCTTGCGGGACTTGTCCTTGAGCACCGACAGCTTCAGCGTGCCCCCGCCCGTCTTGGCGGCCTTCGGCGATCCCTTGGAGCAGACGCGCAGGCTCTTCGGCTGGTAGGTCTGCGCGCGGTGGGTCCACGCCGAGGACAGCGCGCCGTTGAAGTCGTCGGAGAAGACCGGGGTCCCCCACTTGGCGAGGTCGGCCTCGGCGCTGGCGACCCCCTGGGCGACCGCGCGGTAGACCGCGGGCAGGCCGTCGCGGGTGGGCGCGACCTGCGCCTCGACGACGCCGCGCTTGTCCGTCTTGGCGCTGGTGACGTTGACCCAGGTGGTGCCGCTCTTGGCCTGCACGGTCACGGCTACGCCGGTACGGCGCGGGCTGACCGCGACCCGGGCGATGGCCTTGGCCGCATCCGAGCTCGCGGCGCCGGCGCCCGGCTGGGCGATCTGCGGGAGCACCTTGATGGAGACGGAGGTGGCCGAACGGGCGGCGGTGTCGTCACCCGCGGGGCTGGCGGTGGCGGTGGTCAGGGCGCTGCCAGCGGCCACGCTGGCGGGCAGGATCAGCGCGGCGAGCGCGCCGATGAAGCGCATGCGTGAGTTCACGTCGTTCCTTCTGCGTCCGGGATGGGTGTGACTAGTGTGAACAACTCCGCTCTCGTTCGCACATCCTCGGCGTGTCTGGCGGCGTAGCCTCCGTCATACCCGCCCGGGCTCACGGGACGGCAGGGGCGGAGCAACCGGAACGAAAGGTGGGCCGATGACCGACCAGCCACGCCGGCCGTCCGGCGCCCCGACCGGCGAGCAGCGGGCGGACGTCCTCGTGGTCGGCGCCGGCATCGCGGGCCTGACCGCGGCCCGCGAGCTGGTCCGGGAGGGCCTCGAGGTGCTGGTGCTGGAGGCGCGCAGTCGCATCGGCGGGCGGGTCTGGACCCGTCACGACCTCGCCGAGGGCCCGCTGGAGCTGGGGGCGGAGTTCATCCACACCCGACTCAACCCGATCCGGACCGAGCTGAGAAAGCTGGGCCTGTCCGGCCAGGAGCGGCAGCTGCCCGACTCCGGACGCGTCCTGGACGAGAGCGACCCGCGCTGGGCGGCGCTGGCCGAGATGTCCCCGCCGGTGCAGCAGGACCTGGCCTCGTTCCTGGCGGAGGTCTCTGCACGGGACGCGTCGTTGGCCGATGCCGATGAGCTGCTGTGGTTCTGGAAGGGGCGCGACCACCCGGCCAACTCCAGCGCCCTGCACACGGTGCTGGAGATCCGCGGCAGCCACGCGGCCGGGGAGTTCATGGGGCAGACCGAGTTCAAGGTCGAGGGGGGCTACGGGCCGTTCGTCGACGCGCTGGCCGAGGGCCTGCCGATCCGGCTGGGCGAAGTCGTGGAGCTGGTCGACTACCGGGACCACCTGGTGGCGGTGCGCGCGCGCCGCGGCGACGTCGAGACGACGTACCTGGCGCCGAAGGTGATCCTGACGCTGCCGCTGGGGGTGCTCAAGGCCAACTCCGTGCAGTTCAACCCCCCGCTGCCCGAGAGCAAGCTGGCCGGGATCCACGCACTGCGGATGCTCGACATCGTCAAGATGCTCTTCGTCTTCGACGGCGACGTGTGGGGCGAGGGACCCTTCCGCCGTCGCGCCCCCGACGTGCCGATCGACAGCGCGTGGCTGGCGCACTCGGGTGCGGAGCAGACGGCGGTGGCGGTGTGGGCCACCGGACAGAAGGCGCGCTCGCTGCTCGCCGGCGGGTACGAGGACCTGCTGGCCGCCGGCCGCGGCTCGCTGCGCACGATGCTCGGCGACCAGTACGTCGAGCCGCGGACCTCCCTGTCCCACCTGTGGGGCGCCGACCCGTTCGCCCGGGGCGCCTACAGCCACCCGCCGCCCGGAGCGCCCGCCGCGGCTCGGGAGTGGCTGGCCGCGCCGGTCGACGACAAGCTGCACTGGGCCGGTGAGGCGACCGCGCCGTTCCGGCCGCGGGCCGTGCAGGGCGCCTTCACCAGCGGGCTTCGGGCGGCCGCCCAGGTCTCGGGCCTGGGACTGCGGTGAGGGCTGCATTGAGCGGCACCTAAGCCAAGTCCTGACCTACGAGCCGGCCTGACCCACCCGTGCACCCTGGTCGCCCTTGATCGCACGGGTGACCAGGTGCACGACCACCGCGGTGACGAACGCCGCCGCGAACACCGCGAGCGCCAGGATCGGGTCGCTCATCGCCGCGGGGTTGACCAGCACGGTCGCTGCCAGGGCCAGCATGGTGGTGCCCGCGAACAGCTTGAGCAGCCGACCGTGCCGCTCCTGCATCCTGGTGCCGCGCAGGGTCACCACCGCGATGCCGAAGATGATCAGCTCGTCGAGCAGGAACGGCAGCATGTAGAGCGCGAACAGGCCCGCGGCCTGCGCCGTGGTCACACCCTGAGCCTCCAGCAGCCCGGTCCACAGGACCGGGAAGCCGGCCGTGCACGGGGTCTCCAACAGGGACACCCCGACCGCCAGCGCGACCGTCGCGGCCAGCGCCGGCAGCAGCGCCTCCTCCCCGGCCACCGTCCGCATCCGGCGGTAGAGGCCGGGCTTGGAGGAGTCGGGGATGGTGAACGAGACCCCCTGCTTGTAGGCGAAGTAGTCCTTGATGCTGACCACGCCGAAGACGCCGGCCACCACCGCGACCAGGAGCTGCACCTGCCCGAGGTGGGAGATGACGTTGAGCGCGGAGTAGATGCCGGCCATGTAGAGCGCGTACATCGCCGCGGTCACGACCAGGAAGGTCAGGCCGACCGCGAAGACCCGCCGCCGGCTGCCGGTGCGCACCACGATCGCCAGCAGCACCGAGATCACCCACAGCGAGCAGGGGTTCACCCCGTCCACGAAGCCGATGACCAGCGTCGAGAAGACCAGCGAGTCACTGCTGACCTTGACCTCCCCGACCACCGGTACGTCGACGGTGGAGGTCTTGCCGTCCGCGCTGGTCTCGGCCGCCGAGGTCATCTTGTACTTGATCGCGTACTCGACCTGCTCCTGGATGGCCTCAGACCAGCCGACCCAGACCTGGTCCCCGATGATCGTGACCGGTACGCCGCCGGGGTCGAAGCCCATCTCCTCGGCCGTCTGCGCCAGCAGCTCCTGGTTGGCCTGGTCGTACCAGACCTCGTACATGGTGACGGTCAGGTCGGGGTAGTCGTCCTCGATGCTGGCCAGCCACTCCTTCTCATCCGCGCAGTGCGGGCAGCCGTCCCCCCAGAACAGGGTCAGCTCGACGCCGTCCGATCCAGCGTCGGCGGCGGCCGCGTGCGCCGAGTCGGCAGCGTCGGCCGCGTGGGCCGCGCCCAGCGGGGCCAGCGCGGTTAGGCCGAGCAGGGCCAGCGCCAGGCAGGTCGCGACTCCTGCCAGCACCGCGCGCAGCAGGAGCCTCATGGGAGGAACACTAGTTCGCTCTAGGGGCACTGAGGGGTCACTCGAAGCGATCGGGCTGGGCCTGCTGGTCCTGCGCGCTGTCGAAGAGCGCGCGCGCCCACTTGGGCACGATGAAGACGCCCTCGGCCTCCACGGTGGGGCCCTCGGCGTCCCCGATGGTGCCCTTGGCGAAGGTCTTGTAGCCCTCGGTGCGATCGATCCATCCCTCGCAGCGCAGGTCCCCGAGCCGGGTGGGCCGCAGGAAGCGGATGGTGAGCCCACCGGTCATGCCGGGGCGACGCCCGGCGCCGCAGGCCTCGCCGAGCGCCTGGTCGAGGATCAGCGCGCTGACCCCGCCGTGCACCAGACCGGGCGGGCCCTCGTAGGCGGCGCCCAGGTGGAAGTCGCAGTCGGCCCGACCCTCGGGGTCGCGGCGGAAGCTCAGCGGGGGCGCGATCGGGTTGCGCAGGCCCACCACCGCGTTGCCCCAGGGCCGCGTGGTGCCGTCGGAGCTGTAGCGGACGCCGTACGACCCGGGGAGCTGGTCGGCGCGCAGCCGCTCGGTGATCGCCTCGATCGCGGCCTGGGCCACCTTGATCTCGGCGGCGTCGACCGTGGTGCGCAACGTGGCGTCGACCAGGTTGCGCACGCTGTCGGTGAAGGGTTCGTAGAGGCCACGCAGCGCCGCGAGCTGCTCGTCGCTGAGGTCCTCGTGCTGGTACCCGTGCATGGTCGCCGAGTGTAGGGCGGGGCAATTACCCGGTTGCCCCAACCGGCAAGGTCGTGATGCATTTCACCGGTGATCGAGCTGGTGACCCCTGAGGTGTCCTTCCACGACTCGTGGGTCGAGGCGGTGGCCGAGTTCGGCGAGGAGCCGATGCACGGCTCCGGGTTGTGGGACCTGGACCGCGGCGATCTCTCGCCGGCCGCGCTGGAGCGCGAGATCGCCCGGCTGCTCGCCGAGGCGGACGAATCGATCCCGCCGAAGCCTGGCTGGGTGCACTGCTCCTACTACTGGATCGTGGCGGACGGGGCGTTCGTCGGCTACCTGGCGATGCGGCACCGGCTCAACGAGTCCCTGCTGGAGGAGGGCGGCCACATCGGCTACTCGGTGCGCCCGTCGCGGCGCCGCCAGGGGGTCGCGGGTACGGCGCTGGCGCTGGCCCTGCCGATGGCCCGCGAGCGCGGCATCGAGCGGGCGCTGGTCACCTGCGACGAGGACAACGAGGGCTCCCGGCGCACCATCGAGCGCAACGGCGGCGTACTGGAAGACGTGCGTGCCGACAAGCGCCGCTACTGGATCGACCTGACCTGAAAACTCATCTGTGCGGCCTTCTGAAGCCACCCGCTGGCTTCAGAAGGCCGCACAGAGGAAGAAACGCCGTAGGCCTCCAGGGGCTCGAACCCTGAACCAACGGATTAAAAGTCCGCTGCTCTGCCAATTGAGCTAGAGGCCCGCACGCGAGTGTGGCACCGCCGGTCGGGACCGGGCCAATCAGACTCTGCCAACCAGACCCGGGCCCATCAGACTCGGGGCTTGTACATCACCTGGCTGAGCGCCCAGATGATCGCGACGTCCATGGCGATCAGCACCAGCGCCCACAGCGGGTAGTAGGGCAGGAACACGAAGTTGCCCAGCGCCGAGATCAGGGCGATGCAGATGCCGGCCACCAGGGCCCAGGTACGGCGTCCGATGATGCCCAGACCGATCAGCAGGGCCAGCGTGCCGAGGGCCAGGTGGATCCAGCCCCAGGCGGTCAGGTCGAGCTGGAAGACGTACTCCTGGCCGACGACGTACACCTCGTTCTTGAACAGCCCGGCGATGCCCTGGAGCATGGCGAACAGCCCGCTGATGACCAGCATGATCCCGCCGAACAGGCTCAGCCCGCTGGCCCAGACGTACGACGTCGACGGAGTCTGGTTGTGGGACATGAGGCTCTCCTGGTGTCCGTGGGCCCGGTCGGGCCGTCTCCGGGAACCCTAACGCTCAGACCACCGGCTTCTTGGGCAGCGGAGCGTTCTGGGCGGCCTCGCGTGCGCTGGCCAGGGCCTGCTGCCACGCCGCCAGGGTGCTGTCCAGCGCCGAGTTGATCCGCGCGGACGCCCCGGCGTACCGCTGCCAGGCGAGGCTCTCCCGGACCGAGCAGCCACGCCGGCACACCCGGGCGTTGGCCACCTGCTGGCTGGCGGTGCCGAGCTCGGCGATGTCCTCGTTGATCGCCTGGAGGAGATCGCGGTGCGCGGCCCCGGTGCCCTCGGGGGCCGACAGTGCGGCGATGGTGTCGCGCACCGAGCGGCGCTGCGCCTGAGCATCCGCCAGAGCGGCGGAGACCTCAGCGCGGGTCTCGCGGGAGCCCGGTGCGCCCACCCGCTGCTTGAGGTCGCTCAGCGACTCGCGCAGGTCGCCGTACTGCGCGATCGGCGGCCGCATCGCCTCGTCGTAGGTGCCCAGCCCCTCGATGGCCTTCGCCTTCTCATCCTGCGCCCGGTCGAACGCGCGCTGCCAACGCGCCAGCGAGGCACGGGCCTTGGCGACCAGCGTGTCCGCGGCGGCGGCGGCGGCGTTCGCCTGCTCGTCGAGGGCGTCCCCGCCCAGCGCGTCGGTGGCCTGGTTGAGCTGGGCGCGCATGTCGCCCCACTGGTCCAGGGCGTCCGGCTTGAGCGGGGTCATGGCGCTGAGTGCGGCCAGGGTCTGGGCGTAGGTGTCGACCTGCCGGGGGCTCTCGAGGCTGGCCGTGGCGAACTCGCTCTTCCTCAGGTCGACCGCGGGGCCCATCCGGATCAGGGCCAGCTCCGCCTTGTTGCCGATCTGTCGCAGGTCGGCGGTCACCCGCGCCCGGGTCATGTCGCCGAAGAGGCGCTCCAGCTTGGCACCGGCAGTCACCGCGGCGGCCTCCCCGACCACGTCGTGCACGTGGTCGACCAGGGCCGGGGTGGGCAAGGTGCCCGCCTCGACCCCGAGCACGCCGGAGTCCCTCTCGCGCTCGGCGAGTGCGGAGACGGAGGTGGTGAGCGTCTTGCGCGCCTTGCTCCACTTGGAGATGTCCTCCGGCGTGAGCGCACTCAGTGCGGTGGCGGCCTCGGCCACCGCGACCTGGTCCTCGACCGTGCGGCGAGCCGCGTAGGCGACCTCGGAGTCGCGGGTCCTGGCCTGGGTCGCGGCCTCATCCAACAGCGGCAGCGTCTGGTCGTAGGCGGTGGCGGCGGCCTGCAGGTCCTCGACGGAGTCCGCGGCGGCCAGCTGCTCGGTGGCTTGGGTGAAGGAGGAGTTCGCGGCCTCGAAGGAGTCGCGGATCGGGCTGTCCAGGTGTCGCTGGACCGCCCACGCACCGGTGAGACCGCCGGCCATCAGCAGCAGGATGGTGGCGATCGCCACGACGGTGGGCCGGGCCTTGCGGCCCGCGCGCCCGGAGCTGACCACCGGTGCGTCGTCGGTGTCCCAGGGGAGGAAGCTGTTCGAGCCCGCCGACCGGGAGGGGGGCGTCCACGTGCTGGTGACCGGCACGGTGACCGGAGGCTGCGGCAGGGGTTCGCGTTCGGGGCCGTGGATCGGTCGGATCGCGGGGCCGCCGGCCCGGCGGACGGGGTGCGGGCGGCGTTCGGGGCCGTGGATGGGTCGGATCGCGGGGCCGCCGGTACGGCGTACCGGCTGCGGGCGGCGTTCGGGGCCCTGGATCGGACGGATCACCGGCTGTCCAGGGGTCGCGGACGTCAGCGACGCCGCCAGCTCCATCTCCTCGGACGCCTCGGACTCCTCGGACGCCACGTGCTCCGACACCTGCTCTACGGGCTCTTGAGTCCTGCCGCACTCCGGGCAGGACTGTGACTGCGAGAACGTCTCCGTTTCGCAGACTGGGCACCCGAAGGTGGCTGACCCCTGGTCCATCTCTGTTGCCTCACGCTCTGGCCGCTCCCTGCGACTCACCGGGATTCTCGCAACCAACAGGCGCGCGTGTGGGCCATTTGACCGACTTCGCGGCCCCTCCCCAACCCCTCGGTAACCAGAAGTTCACCCCGGCTTCGCGAATCGACCCCTCGGGGATCTGTTGGATCAGCGCATTGTTGGTACTGTTTGGGGTGCAACAGGTGCAAGTTCCAGCAGGTCGACGCCCGCGGAGTTTGTGATCCAACGGCGTTTCTTCTTCGGGCCTGCAGTGTCCGCAAGTCGGAGCGACGTGTCACCGCATCTGTGCGGGGCCGTTGAAGTGACGGCCTCTCGCCCCGACTAAGGAGTAACAGAGCAATGGCTCAGGGCACCGTGAAGTGGTTCAACGCCGAGAAGGGTTTCGGCTTCATCGCACAGGAGGACGGCGGCGACGACGTCTTCGTGCACTACTCGGCAATCCAGACGCAGGGCTACAAGTCCCTGGACGAGAACCAGAAGGTCGAGTTCGACGTCACCCAGGGCCCCAAGGGTCCCCAGGCGGAGAACGTTCGTCCCCTGTGATCTCACAGGCTTGAGCTGAGGAGCCGGGACCGCTCAGTCGGTTCCGGCCCCGCACGACTCAGGCGACGAGGCCCCATCCCTCCCGGGATGGGGCCTCGTCCCATTTCACCGCCTGGGCCGCGACCACGCCTGCGACTCGATGTCAAGGTCCGATCGGGTGGTTCTGGGGGTGCCCTAAACGGGGGAGATTTCGGCATTCGGCTGTTTAGTCGCCGGGGTAGCGGGCACTCTAGAGCGAGGCACCAACGGCGCTGGGCGCCCACGGTGGACCTGCCGCGAAGCGGACACGTGCGACGCGGAACGACGAGACGAGCAAGGAGGCTCTCGAGTGCCTGACCAGTTCGACGTCACGCTCGAAGACGGCGACCTCCTGGGTGAAGTGGAGCTCACGACCACGCTGATCATCGCGGCGAGCGAGTCGGAGGGTCCGTTGACCACCGAGGAGATCGATCGCATCCTGGGAGTAGTGCCGATTCCGCGGCAACGCTGAGGCTCGCTCCTCCCACAGAGATCGGCCCCTGCACCCGATGGGTGCGGGGGCTGCTTGCTGTCGGCACCTTCGCGTACGGCGTCCCAGACTTGATCCAGATACCCCCAGGGGGTATACCTGAGGGGTGAGCGAACACGCGCCCGGGCATCAGGTCGGCGACCAGCCACAGGCTGGTCATCAGCACGGCTACATCACGAGCAAGGACGCCTACCTCACCCGGCTGCGCCGGATCGAGGGACAGGCCCGCGGCCTGCAGCGCATGGTCGAGCAGGAGCAGTACTGCATCGACATCCTGACCCAGGTCAGCGCGATGACGAAGGCGTTGCAGGCAGTCAGCCTGGGTCTGCTCCAGGAGCACCTGCGCCACTGCGTGGTCGAGGCCGCGCGCACCGGCGACCGGGAGGCCGAGGAGAAGATCGACGAAGTCATGGCCGCCGTCAGCCGGCTGATGAAGTAACGCACCACCGACCAGAGCAGGAGAGCAGCATGAGCCATACCGCCACCTACACCGTCACCGGCCTGACCTGCGGCCACTGTGTCGCCTCGGTCACCGAGGAGGTCAGCGAGGTGCCCGGGGTCGAGAGCGTCGACGTGGTGCTGGAGTCCGGCGCCATGACCGTGACCAGCACCGAGCCGCTGGAGCGCGCCGTCGTCGCCGCGGCCGTCACCGAGGCGGGCTTCGCCCTGACGTGAGCAGCAATCCGATGAGCAACACCGTGGAGCTGGAGATCACCGGGATGACCTGTGCCTCCTGCGCCAACCGGATCGAGCGCAAGCTCAACAAGCTCGACGGCGTGAGTGCCTCGGTCAACTACGCCACCGAGAAGGCGCAGGTCTCCTTCGCCGATCCCGTCAGCCCCGACCTGCTGCTGCAGACCGTGGCGGCGGCGGGGTACTCGGCCGTGCTGCCGCGGACTGACGACGAGGACCGGCCCGAGCGCGACGAGGTGACCGCGCTGCGCAACCGGCTGATCGTCTCCGCGCTGCTCAGCGCCCCGGTGATCGCGTTGGCCATGGTGCCGGCCTGGCAGTTCCGGTACTGGCAGTGGGTCAGCCTGGCGCTGGCCACCCCGGTCGTGCTGTGGGGCGCCTGGCCGTTCCACAAGGCGGCCTGGACGAACCTGCGGCACCGAGCCGCCACGATGGACACCCTGGTCTCGATGGGCGTGCTGGCCGCGTACGGCTGGTCGGTGTACGCGCTGGTCTGGGGCACCGCTGGGATGCCCGGGATGACGCACCACTTCGAGCTGCGGGTCGCCCGCGGCGACGGCACCATGAACATCTACCTGGAGGCCGCGGCCGGGGTCACGACGTTCCTGCTGGCCGGCCGCTGGTTCGAGAAGCGCGCCAAGCGGCAGTCCGGCGCGGCGCTCCGGGCCCTGCTGGAGCTGGGCGCCAGGGACGTCGCGGTGCTGCGCGACGGCGTGACAGTGCGGGTGCCGATCGAGCAGCTGGCGGTCGGAGACGAGTTCGTGGTGCTGCCCGGAGAGAAGGTCGCCACGGACGGCGAGGTCAGCTCCGGGTCCTCGGCGATCGATGCCTCGATGGTGACGGGCGAGTCCGTCCCGGTCGAGGTCGGGCCGGGGTCCGCGGTCGTCGGCGGCTGTGTGAACGCCGGTGGGCGGCTGGTGGTGCGGGCGACCCGGGTCGGCGCGGACACGCAGCTGGCCCAGATGGCCCGCCTGGTGCAGGAGGCCCAGTCGGGGAAGGCCGAGGTACAGCGGCTGGCCGATCGGGTCTCGGCGGTCTTCGTGCCGCTCGTGCTGGCGCTCTCAGCCGCGACGTTGGTCTTCTGGCTGCTCACCGGCGCCGGTACGACGGCCGCGTTCACCGCCGCCGTCGCGGTCCTCATCGTGGCCTGCCCGTGCGCGCTGGGTCTCGCCACCCCGACCGCGCTGCTGGTCGGCACCGGGCGCGGGGCCCAGCTGGGCATCCTGATCAAGGGCCCGGAGATCCTGGAGTCGACCCGCCGGGTCGACACGGTGCTGCTGGACAAGACCGGGACGGTGACCACCGGCGAGATGGCGCTGGTCGACGTCGTGCCGGCCCATGGGAGTTCGGTACAGGGGGAGTCGGCCGAGCGCATTCAGGCGTTGGCCGCGGCCGTCGAGGCGGGGTCGCCGCACCCGATCGCCAGGGCCGTCGTGGCCGCCACGCCCGGACACCCCGAGGCGGTCGAGCACACCACGCTGCCGGGGCTGGGCGCCCGCGGCACGGTCGAGGGCACAGACGTCCTGGTCGGCCGCGAGGCGCTGTTCGTTGAGCACTCCTACCTGGTGCCCGAGGAGCTGAGCGCGGCCGTGGCCGAGGCGGGCGCCGCCGGTCGGACCGCGGTCGTCGTCGGCTGGGACGGTGCCGCTCGCGGCGTACTGGTGGTGGCCGACACCGTGAAGCCGACCTCCGCGCGGGCCGTCGCGGAGCTGCGGTCGCTGGGTCTGCGGCCGATCCTGCTCACCGGTGACACCGAGGGGGCCGCCCGCGCGGTGGCCGCCGAGGTGGGCATCGACGAGATGATCGCCGGGGTGCTGCCGGCCGGCAAGGTGGACGTCGTCCGCAGGCTCCAGGCCGAGGGTCGGGTCGTGGCGATGGTGGGCGACGGCGTCAACGACGCCCCGGCGCTGGCCCAGGCCGACCTCGGGCTGGCCATGGGTGCCGGCACCGACGTGGCCATCGAGGCCAGCGACCTGACCCTGATGCGCGAGGACCTGCTGGCCGCCGCGGACGCCGTACGGCTCTCGCGCCGGACCCTGGCCACGATCAAGGGCAACCTGTTCTGGGCGTTCGCCTACAACGTGGCGGCGCTGCCGTTGGCGGCCGCCGGGCTGCTGAACCCGATGATCGCCGGCGCCGCGATGGCTTTCTCGTCGGTCTTCGTGGTGAGCAACTCCCTCCGGCTCCGCCGGTTCAGGTGACCATCCCACGGTGTCGCCGGGCCTAGTGCCAGAGTTGGACCATGACACGCGCCACGACATCCGGGCCCGCCATCGAGATGCAGCAGATCGTGAAGACGTTCGGGCCGGTACGCGCGCTGGACCGGTTCGACCTGAGCGTCGAGGCCGGCGAGGTGCACGGGTTCCTGGGGCCCAACGGGGCGGGGAAGTCCACCACCATGCGGATCCTGCTCGGACTGCTGCGCCCCGACTCCGGAGCGGCCACCCTGCTGGGTGGTGACCCGTGGTCCCAGGCCGCGGAGCTGCACCGGCGGCTCGCGTACGTGCCCGGCGAGGTCAACCTGTGGCCCAACCTCACCGGCGGCGAGGTCATCGACCTGCTCGGCCGGATGCGCGGGGGCCTGGACGAGGCGCGCCGCGCGGACCTGCTCGAGCGCTTCGAGCTGGACCCGTCGCGCAAGGCGCGCACCTACTCCAAGGGCAACCGCCAGAAGGTCGCCCTGGTCGCCGGGCTCGCCTCCCGGGTCGAGCTCTACCTGCTCGACGAGCCCACCTCCGGGCTGGACCCACTGATGGCCGCGGAGTTCCAGCGCTGCGTGCACGAGCTGAAGGCCGAGGGCGCCACGATCCTGCTCTCCAGCCACATCCTGGCCGAGGTCGAGGCGCTGGCCGACCGGGTCAGCATCATCCGCGCCGGGGTCAACGTGCAGACCGGCACCCTGGCCGACCTGCGACACCTCACCCGCACCACGGTGATCGCGGAGACCGTCGAGGCGGCGACCGCGATCCCCGACCTGCCCGGCGTACACCAACCGCGCTTCTCCGACGGGCGGGTCACCTTCGAGGTCGACTCCGACCATCTCGAGCTGGCGATGACCCGGCTCGCGGAGCTGGGCCTGCGCTCGCTGCAGGCGCATCCGCCGACCCTGGAGGAGCTCTTCCTGCGCGAGTACGGCGAAGAGGTCGCGACGTGAGGTCCTCCGGCGAGACCACCGACACCGGCCTGACCGGCACCCGGCACCTGATCAGGCTGATCCTGCGCCGCGACCGGATCCGGCTGCCGATCTGGATCCTCGGTCTGACGACGGTCATCTGGTTCTCGGCCAGCGCGGTCCAGAGCGTCTACAACACCCCGGCCAAGATCGCCGCCTACGGCGCCACCGTGGCCAACAGCGCCGTCGGCAAGCTCTTCGCCGGCATCCCGTACGACGTGGACACCATCGGCGGGATCACGGCGTACGAGGTGACGGCCACCGCCGGCATCGGGGCCGCGATGATGGTGACCTTCCTCGTCGTGCGCCACACCCGTGGCGAGGAGGAGGCGTACACCGCCGAGCTGCTGCGCTCCACGGTGCTCGGTCGGCACGCCGCCATCGTGGCGACGCTGACGGTCGCGGCGGGCGCCTCACTGGTGCTGGGCGCCCTGGACGCCCTGGCGCTGGCCGCCACCGGCCTGCCCTGGACCGACACCGCCGCGCACGGCCTCGCCCTGGCCGGGGTCGGGCTGTCCTTCACCGCGGTGGCCGTGGCCGCGGCCCAGGTCACCGCCTCGGCGCGTGGGGCGCTGGGGTTGAGCATCGCGGCGGTGCTGGGCCTGTTCGTGCTGCGCGGCTGGGGCGCGGCGGTCGACAACTGGCTGGTGTGGACCGCCCCGTTCGGCTGGCAGGAGGGGGTGCGCCCGTTCGGGGAGACCCGGTGGTGGCTGCTGGCCCCGTTCGTGGTGTTCACCGCGGTGATGCTCGCCCTGGCCTCCTGGCTGGCCGCGAACCGTGACTTCGGCGCGGGCCTGCTACCGCCACGCGCCGGCCGCCCGCGGGCCACCGGCACGCTCATGCACCCGGTCGGCCTGGCCCTGCGGCAGCAGCGGGGCCAGCTCCTGGGCTGGGCCGGGGGCGTGGTGGTGCTGGGCGCCACCTTCGGGGCGTTCGCGACCGAGGTCATCGAGCTGGTGGAGGCCAACCCCGAGATCGGCGAGGTCCTGGGCGGAGCCGACGACGTGGTGCGCGGCTACTTCGCCTACATGATCAACTTCATGGCCGTGGTGATCACCGGCTACGCCATCTCCTCGGCGCTGCGGCTGCGGCACGAGGAGTCGGCTGGGCACGCCGAGATCACCCTGGCCACCGGCATCTCCCGCACCAGGTGGGCGTTGAGCTGGCTGTGCGCGACCGTGATCGGCACCCTGACCGTGCTGTTGCTGATGGGGCTGTCCTCCGGCGCCGTGGACGTGCTGGTCACCGGGGAGCCCGACCTGTTCTGGCCGCTGGTCTGGGCCTCGTTGGCGACCGCACCCGCGGTGTTGGTGCTCGTCGGCGTCACGGTCCTGCTGCACGGCGTGGCGCCGCGGATGGTGCTGCTGGCCTGGGCACCGTTCGCCTTCGCGCTGGTCTACACCTACCTCGGCGCGCTGCTGGACTTCCCGGACTGGGCCGCCGCGCTCTCGCCGTTCTGGCACCTGCCGCAGCTGCCCGTCGAGGACTTCGACGCCACCCCCGGCCTGGTGCTGCTGCTGGTGACCGGGCTGGCCGTGGCCCTCGGGATCTGGGGGCTGCGTCGCCGCGACCTGGGCACCGGCTAGCACCCGCCCGTGTGTGAGACTGGCGCACATGCCGTCGCCTGAGGTGGTTGCCGCCGGAGTGGTCGTCACCCGCAAGGGGGACCAGGTGCTGTTGGTGCACCGGCCCAGGTACGACGACTGGTCCTTCCCCAAGGGCAAGCTCGACCGCGGCGAGCACATCACCTCCTGCGCGGTGCGCGAGGTCGCCGAGGAGACCGGACTGCGGGTGCGGTTGGGCGCGCCGCTGCCCGACCAGCTCTACCCGGTCGGGTCCAGGACGGGGTCGAGGACCAAGCGGGTGCACTACTGGATGGGCCGCGTGGTGGGCAGCGACGACGTGAGCCGCTACGAGGTCAACAACGAGATCGACGCCCTGCAGTGGGTGCCCTGGTCGAAGGCGAAGCGGCGGCTCAGCTACGACCGCGACCGGGAGACGCTGGCCGCGGCCGAGCCGCTGCGCCGCAAGACCCGGGCCCTGGTCGTCCTGCGCCACGCGCAGGCTCGCTCCCGCAAGGCCTGGCGCGGCGACGACCGGCTGCGCCCGCTGTTGAAGTCCGGCGGGGTCCAGGCCGACCGGCTGATCCCGATCCTGGCGGCGTACGACGCGACGTACCTGGTCTCCTCCAGCTCGACGCGCTGCCTGCAGACCGTGGCGCCGTACGCCCGCGCCACCGGCTGGCCGGTGGACGCACGGCTGGGCCTGAGCGAGGAGGACGCGACCACCGAGTCGGTGGTGGAGGCCGTCGACGAGCTCCTGTACGCGGGCGAGGGGGGGCTGCTCTGCAGCCATCGCCCGGTCCTGCCCGCGATCTTCGATGCCCTCGGGCTGCCCGAGGTCAAGTTGGAGCCCGGCGGCCTGGTGGTGGTGCACCACAACGGCGACACGATCGTCGCGGCCGAGGCGCACGGCGCCCGCTAGCCGCACCCAGCACACCCCCTGCACGCCCCGGGCGTGATCCCCGTCTCGTCTGAGCGGGTGGTCTGCTCAATGGCAGCGGCGAGTTCACCGCGCGTTCACCTTCTCAGCCATAACCGGCCACCCGCGCTCACCATCCTCGAGTCGTCAGCAAGATCCACGGACACCATCAGGAGACTTGAAGTGATCAGCACTTCCATGCGCCGCGCACTCGTGCCCGGCATCGCGACCCTCGCTCTCGCGCTGTCCGCCTGTGGCGGCGGCGAGGAGAGCACCGAGGGTGGCAGCGGCACCGTCGCCGTCGACGGTTCCTCCACTGTCTTCCCCATGAGCAACGCCGCCTACGAGCTGCTCGCCGAGGAGAACTCGGACATCGAGGTCACCATCGGGTCCTCCGGCACGGGTGGCGGCTTCGAGGCGTTCTGCGTCGGCGAGACCGACATCTCCAACGCCTCCCGCCCGATCAAGGACGACGAGGAGGTCCCGGTGTGCGAGGAGAACGGTGTCGAGTACACCGAGCTCCAGGTCGCCACCGACGCGATCACCATCGTCGTGCACCCCGACCTCGAGGTCGACTGCCTGACCACCGAGCAGCTGATCGAGCTGTGGGGCCCCGGTTCTGAGATCACCAACTGGAACCAGCTCGACCCGAGCTTCCCGGACCAGGAGATCTCGCTGTTCGGTCCCGGCACCGACTCCGGCACGTACGACTACATGGCCGGCGACGTGATCGGCGACGAGTCCGAGACCACCCGTGAGGACTACGAGGCGTCAGAGGACGACAACGTGCTGGTCCAGGGTGTCGCGGGCACCGAGGGTGCCACCGGCTACTTCGGGTTCACCTACTACGAGGAGAACTCGGACGTGCTGAAGGCGCTGTCCATCGACGACGGCAACGGCTGCGTCGCTCCGTCCGTGGAGACCGCGCAGGCCGGCGAGTACACCCCGCTGTCGCGCCCGCTGTTCATCTACGTCAGCAACGCTTCGTACACCGACAACGAGGCGGTGGCCACCTACACCGACTTCTACATCGAGAACCTCCAGACCATCGCGGAGGCCGCGAAGTTCATCCCGCTCAACGAGGACCAGTACGCCGAGACCCAGGCGGCCCTCGAGGGCATCGGCGGCTGAAACCCAGCCGCAGGCAGGAACGAAGTTGTGAACAACAGCACCACGGCGACGGGCCCGTCCTCAGGGGCGGGCCCGTCCGCCGGGTCCGGTACAGGGCCCATCTCACTGGCCGCCAAGTCGCGGCCGCTGGAGGCCGTCATCAAGGCGTCGCTGGCGATTGCCGCGTTCACTTCGGTGGCGATCACCTTCGGCATCATCGTGGCCCTCCTCGAGCCGGTCACCCACTTCTTCAGCCAGGTCCCGGTCGGCGACTTCTTCGCCACCAAGGGCCAGTACGCCGTGCTGCCGCTCGTGGCGGGCACCTTGATGACCACGGTCATCGCGCTGCTGGTGGCGGTGCCGCTGGGCCTGGGGGCGGCCATGTACCTCTCGGAGTACGCCTCGCGCCGCAACCGCAAGCTCCTCAAGCCGATCCTGGAGCTGCTGGCCGGCGTACCGTCGGTGGTCTACGGGTTCTTCGCCCTCTTCTTCGTGACCCCGACGCTGCTCCAGGACATCCTGAACATCGAGGTCGGGTTCACCAACGCGCTCTCGGCCGGGGTGGTGCTCGGCATCATGATCGTGCCGACCGTGGCCTCGCTGTCGGAGGACGCGTTCACCGCGGTCCCGCAGTCGCTGCGCCAGGGGTCGCTGGCGATGGGCGCCAACCGGATGCAGACCACCCTGCGGGTGGTGCTCCCGGCCGCGCTGTCCGGCGTGGCGGCGGCGGTCGTGCTGGGGCTGTCCCGGGCGGTGGGCGAGACGATGATCGTCGCCCTGGCCGCCGGCGCCCGCAAGAACCTCTCCCTGGACCCGCGTGACCCGATGCAGACCATGACCGGCTTCATGGCCCAGACCGCCCAGGGCGAGAACCCGGTCGGCTCGGTGGACTACAACATGCTCTTCGCGGTGGGTCTGCTGCTCTTCCTGATCACCCTGGTCATCAACATCATCAGCATCCAGCTGGTCCGACGGTTCAGGCAGGCCTACTGATGAGCACCGTGAGCAACGTCGCGGTCAAGACCGCCCGGGAGACCGTGCAGCTGACCGCCAAGCGCAGCAAGGAGCAGACGCCGACCGCGCTGATCTTCCTGGGCCTGTTGTGGTTCTCCCTGTTCTTCGGGGTGGCGGTGCTGGTCGCGCTGATCGTGGACACCGCGATCACCGGCTGGCCGCGGTTCGACATGAACCTGCTGACCAACTACGACTCGACGCTGTTCCCGGAGAAGACCGGCTTCCGGGCCGGGATCCTCGGTACGGCGTGGTTGATGGTCACCACGGCCGTCCTGGCCGTGCCGCTGGGGATCGGGGCCGCGGTCTACCTGGAGGAGTACGCCGACCGGGACCGCTGGTACAACCGGCTGATCGAGGTCAACCTGCAGAACCTGGCCGCCGTACCGTCGATCGTCTACGGGCTCTTGGCCGTGGGCGTGATGGCGGCGCTGGGCTTCGAGCGCAAGGGCATCGTGCTCGGTGGCGCGATCGCGCTGTCGCTGCTGATCCTGCCGGTCATCATCATCACCACCCGCGAGGCGATCCGGGCGGTGCCCGAGGAGATCCGCTCCGGGTCGCTGGCGCTGGGCGCCACGGTCTGGCAGACCACCTGGCGACAGATCCTGCCCTCGGCGGTGCCCGGCATCGCGACCGGCACGATCCTGGGGCTCTCGCGCGCGATCGGCGAGGCGGCGCCGCTGCTGATGCTGGGCATCCCGCTGGCGGTGCGCTTCGACCCCACCGGCATCTTCAGCGAGATGACCGCGCTGCCCATGCAGATCTTCTTCATGACCTCGCAGTCGCAGATCGAGTTCCAGCAGGCGGCCGCGGCCGCGATCATCGTGCTGCTGGTCATGGTGCTCGCGCTCAACGGTCTGGCCATCTACATTCGCAACAAGTTCCAGAGGTCGTGGTGAGAGTCATGAGCAAGACCCCGAGCACGATCACGATCAACGCGGCGCATGACCCCTATGCCCCCCGCGACCCGCACAGTACGCAGCACCAGGAGGATCCGTTGAGCACCTTCGTCCAGGCCGGGGAGTCGGCCGCTCACGCACTGCCCGAGGTGCCCGAAGCGGTGATGGACGTCAACGACCTCAACGTCTTCTACGGCGACTTCCACGCGGTGCACGACGTCACCCTGTCCTTCGGCAAGAACGAGATCACCGCGCTGATCGGGCCCTCGGGGTGCGGCAAGTCGACGGTGCTGCGCTGCCTGAACCGGATGAACGACCTGGTGGCCGGCGCGCGGGTCGAGGGGCAGGTCAACTACCACGGGCAGAACATCTACGCCAAGGCGGTCGACCCGATCGCGGTGCGCACCCACATCGGGATGGTGTTCCAGAAGCCCAACCCGTTCCCCAAGTCGATCTACGACAACATCGCCTACGGCCCCCGGGTGACCGGGATGAAGGTCGACAGCATGGACGACCTGGTGGAGGAGGCGCTGCGCGGTGCGGCGCTGTGGGACGAGGTCAAGGACAAGCTCAAGCAGTCGGCGTACGGCCTCTCGGGCGGTCAGCAACAGCGGCTGTGCATCGCCCGGACGATCGCGACCCGGCCCGACGTCATCCTGATGGACGAGCCCTGCTCGGCGCTGGACCCGATCGCGACGGCCCGGGTGGAGGACCTGATGGTCGAGCTGCGCCAGCAGTACACGATCATCATCGTCACCCACAACATGCAGCAGGCCGCGCGGGTCTCGGACCGCACGGCGTTCTTCACGGCGAAGGCCGACGAGACCACCGGCGACCGCACCGGCCTGTTGGTGGAGTTCGACACCACCAGCGCGATCTTCTCCAACCCGCATGACAAGCGGACCGAGGACTACATCTCCGGCCGCTTCGGCTGATCGGCGTACGTCCCCGGTGCCCCCGGGGTCCCCGCCGCCCGACCCCCGGGACGTCATCACCGCTGAAGGTGATGGCCGCCTGTCGTGATGACGCTGTTGGGGAGCGTCATCACGATCGGGGGGAGTAGCCGCGTGTCGTGATGACGTCCGCCGGGCGTACGCCGGGTGGGGGCGCCGCGCCTGTGGACAACGCCGTCCTCCACAGGCCGGCGTACGACGCCCGCGGGACCCCCGGATTACCGCCAGGGTCTCTGCATGACCAGTTCAGTCTCGCCCGCCGACCGACGCCGCCTCCGACGACGCCAAGCCGCGGAGCTGGCCGCCGAGCAGCACGGCGTCCTCTCCCGCCGCCAGCTGTACGCCGCGGGGATCACCCGCGCCGAGGTGTACGCCAACCTGCGCGCCGAGCGGTGGCAGCGCACCGGGCGCCAGACGATCGCCGTGCACACCGGGCCCTTGACCGCGCGGGCGCGTGAGTGGGTGGCGGTCCTGGAGGCCGGCCCGCGCGCCTGCCTGGACGGCGCCTCGGCGCTGGTCGCCGACGGCCTGACCGGCTATGACCTGGACTTGATCCGGGTCTCGGTGCCGCGCGGGGCCAAGGTGTTCGGCATCCCGGGCGTGGACAACCGGCAGAGTCGACGGCTGCGCGCCGATGACCTCGTCGGCTCCGGCGTGCCGCGAACCCGGCCCGAGGTCGCGGCGGTGCGGGCGGCGCTGTGGGCGCGGTCGGATCGGCAGGCGGCGCTGGTGCTCACCATGGCCGTGCAGCAGCGCCTGACCACCGCCGAGATCATCGGGCGGGCCATGCTGGCGGTACGCCGGGACCGTCGCCGCGCCTTCGTGCACGCGGTGATCCTCGACCTGCTGGGCGGCGTACGGTCGCTGGGCGAGCTCGAGGTGGCGCGGGAGTGCCGGCGCCGCGGCATCCCGGAGCCGACGCGGCAGGTGGTCCGGCGCGGCGATGCGGGCAGGTACTACCTCGACATCTACTGGGAGGAGTGGGGCGTGGTCGTCGAGGTCGATGGGATCCACCACAGCTGGGCCAACCAGGTGGTGGGCGACGCGTTGCGCCAGAACAACCTCGCGCTGTCGGGCGACGTCGTACTCAGGCTGCCCCTGCTCGGGCTCCGCGTGGCTCCCGATCAGTTCTTCGCGCAGATCGAGGCGGCGCTGCGGGCCGCGCAACGACGCACCGCCTGACCCCTCCGGGACGTCATCACCGCCGAAGGCGATTGCCTCGTGTCGTGATGACGTTGTCGGGCAACGTCATCGCGGTGGCGTCGTACTACCTGCGATGGTGATGACGTCCGCGGGCGCGCAGCGGCGGGTACGGCGGCCGACAGGAGCGCAGCGGCGTGCGGCGGCGGCCAGTGGCGCGCAGCGAGTACGGCGGCCCGGGTCAGGGCAGGAACAGGTGCGCGGTCCAGTAGAACAGCGCCGCGACCAGGCCGGCCATCGGGAAGGTCAGCACCCACGCGGTGAGGATCGACTTGGCCACGCCCCAGCGCACGGCCGAGAGCCGCTTGGTCGCGCCGACGCCCATCACCGCTGAGGTGATGGTGTGGGTGGTCGAGATCGGCGCCTCCCAGACGTACGCCGTGGTGTACAGCACCGACGCCGCCACCGACTCCGCCGCGAAGCCGCGCGCCGGGTCCAGGTGGATGATCCGGCGCCCCAGGGTGCGCATGATCCGCCAACCGCCAGACCAGGTGCCCAGCGAGATCGCGGTCGCCGCGGCGACGATGACCCAGAGGGGCAGTCCGTCGGACTCCGAGACATAACCGCCGGTCAGCAGCGCCAGGAAGATCACGCCCATCGTCTTCTGTGCGTCCTGCAGGCCGTGGCCCAGCGCCATCGCGGCCGCCGAGACGGTCTGCGCCGCCTTGAAGCCGCGGTTGGCCTTGGCCGGGTTGGCCCGGCGGAACAGCCACATGATCGCCAGCATCACGATGAAGCCGAGGCTGAACGCCACGATCGGGGAGACGACCATCGGGATGGCCACCTTCTCGATCACGGTGGCCCAGTGCACGATCGCGCCGGCCGCGAGCGCCGAGCCGACCAGGCCGCCGATGAGGGCGTGCGAGGACGACGAGGGCAGGCCGTAGTACCAGGTGATCAGGTTCCAGGAGATGGCGCCGAGCAGGCCGGCCATCACGATGGTCAACCCGTGGCTCCCGGTTCCCGGGTTGATCGTGTCGGAGACCGTATGGGCGACCTTCTGGCCCAGGAAGGCGCCGACGAAGTTCATGACCGCCGCCATCGCCAGGGCCACCCGCGGCGTCAGCGCCCGGGTGGAGACGGACGTGGCGATCGCGTTGGCGGCGTCGTGGAATCCGTTGGTGTAGTCGAAGACGAGCGCAACGACGACGACCGCGATGATGATCGCGAGCTCCATCGGGTCAGGACTCCTTGACCGCGATCTGCTCCACGGTGTTGGCGATCCGCTCGAAGGAGTCGATGGCGCTCTCCAGCGACTCGACGATGTCCTTGAGCTTCATCACTTCCAGCGCCTCGTACTTGCCGCTGAACAGGTTGGCCAGGATCCGCCGGTAGCTCTTGTCCCCGGTGTTCTCCAGGCGGTTGATCTCGATCCAGTACTCATGGAGGCTGCTCATCGACTTCAGCCGCGGCATCGCCTCGACGGTCAGCTCCGCACACCGCTGGATCACCTCGACCTGCTTGGACAGCTCGTTGGGCAGCGACTTCACCTGGTAGAGCAGGATCAGGTCCACCGCCTCGTCCATCTCGTCCATGATGTCGTCGAGCCCGGAGGCCAGCGCGTAGATGTCCTCGCGGTCGAACGGCGTCACGAAGGTCGAGTTGACCTGCTTGATGATGGCGTGCGTGGTCTCGTCGGCGGCGTGCTCGGCGTCGCGCATCCGCTGCGCGACGTCCTCGCGGTCGGCCCCCTCCGCCAGCATCTCTGCCAGTAGTCCGGCACCGATCACGATGTGCTGCGCCGAGTCGCGGAATAGGTCGTAGAAAGACGAGTCAACGGGGCGGAACTTCAAACGCACGGGGAACTCCTGATGAGCAGGACCTGAACGGCCGTCATGCTACGGCGTACGGCGCTTGCTCGCGCAACTGAGGGCGTCACCGCCGCCGGCGCTGCGCCTCGATGAGCGACTCCTGGAGGTCCACCTCGCCGTCCTGGTGGACCCACGAGCCGTCCGGGCCGAGCACCCAGGCCCGGGTCGTGGGGTCGAACGCCTGGTCGAGCAGCACCCCGACCCGATCCACGATGGAGGCCTGCGGCAGCCGCACCAGCACCTCCACCCGGCGGTCCAGGTTGCGGTGCATCATGTCGGCCGAGCCGATGAGCGCCGTCGGCTCACCACCGTTCTCGAACCAGTAGATCCGGCTGTGCTCGAGGAAGCGGCCCAGGATCGAGCGCACCTCGATGGTGTCCGAGAGCCCCGGCACGCCCGGGCGCAGGGCGCAGATGCCGCGCACCAGCAGCTGCACCGGCACGCCGGCCTGGGAGGCCAGGTACAGCGCGTCGATGACGGCCTCGTCGACCACCGAGTTGGCCTTCAACCGGATCCGGGCCGGCCGGCCGGCCTGCTTGTGCGCGATCTCGGCATGGATCTGGTCGATCAGCCCGCTGCGCGCGGTGTCCGGGGCGACCAGCAGGGTCTCGTAGGTGGCGTTGCGGGAGATCCCCGACAGGTTGTTGAACAGGTGCGCGACGTCCTCGCCGATCAGCTCGTCGTCGGTCAGCAGCCCCAGGTCCTCGTACATCCGGGCGGTCTTGGGGTTGTAGTTGCCGGTGCCGATGTGGGTGTAGCGGCGGATCCCCTCCGGCTCCTCACGCACCACCATCGAGAGCTTGCAGTGCGTCTTGAGCCCGACCACGCCGTACACCACGTGGCAGCCGGACTGCTCCAGCTTGCGCGCCCACCGGATGTTGGCCTGCTCGTCGAAGCGGGCCTTGATCTCCACGATCACCAGCACCTGCTTGCCGGCCTCGGCGGCGTCGATCAGGGCGTCGATGATGGGGGAGTCGCCCGAGGTGCGGTAGAGCGTCTGCTTGATCGCCAGCACGTGCGGGTCGGCGGCCGCCTGCTCCAGGAACCGCTGCACGCTGGTGGCGAACGAGTCGTACGGGTGATGCAGCAGTACGTCGTGGCGCCGGATCGCCTCGAACACGTCGACCGGCGAGGACGACTCGACCTCCGCCAGCAGCGGGTGGGTGGTCGGCACGAACGTGGGGTACTGCAGGTCCTCGCGCGGCAGGTCGGCGATGCCGTGCAGCCCACGCAGGTCCAGCGGCGCGGGCAGCCGGTAGACCTCCTCGCCGACCACGCCCAGCTCGGAGACCAGCAGCTCGAGCATCCGCTCGTCCATGGAGTCCTCGACCTCCAGGCGCACCGGGGGGCCGAACCTGCGACGCAGGAGCTCCTTCTCCAGGGCCTTGAGCAGGTTCTCCGCGTCGTCCTCCTCCACCTCCAGGTCCTCGTTGCGGGTGACCCGGAAGGTGTGCGAGGCGACGATCTCCATGCCCGGGAAGAGCCGCTTGAGGTGCTCGGCGATCACGTCCTCCAGTGGCACGAACCGCTGGTTGCCCAGCGGCACGAAGCGGCTGAAGATCGGCGGCACTTTGACCCGGGCGAAGTGCTCGGTGCCATTCTTGGGGTGGCGCACGATCACGGCCAGGTTCAGGCTCAGCCCGGAGATGTAGGGGAACGGGTGCGCGGGGTCCACAGCCAGCGGGGTCAACACCGGGAAGACCCGCTCCTTGAAGATGCGCTTGCAGTAGCGCTGCTCCTCGCGGTCCAGCTCCTCCCAGCGCACCAGCTCGATGCCCTCGGCGCGCAGGTCGGGGATCAGGTCGTCGGTGAAGGTGCGCGCCTGGCGCCGCATCAGCTCGCCGGCGCTCTCGTAGATCTGGTCGAGCACCTCGCGAGGCAGCATCCCGGAGGCGGCCCGCACCGCCAGTCCGGCGGCGATCCGGCGCTTGAGGCCGGCCACCCGGACCATGAAGAACTCGTCCAGGTTCGAGGTGAAGATGGCCAGGAACCTGGCCCGCTCCAGCATCGGCAGGCTGCGGTCCTCGGCCAGCTCCAGCACCCGCTGGTTGAACCGCAGCCAGGACAGCTCGCGGTCGCCGAACCGGTCCTCGAACTGCTCGACCGCGGCCAGCTCCTCGTCGTCGGGGACGTAGGGGGGCTCCACGTCGAAGGTGTCCGTGGGGTGGCCGAAGGGCTCGCCTTCGACCGGCCCCTCCTCGATCGCGGCGCCGACGTGGGTGGGGAGCGTGGACGTCATGGGCTCAGTGTGGCACCGGTCGGGTCAGCCGGCGGGCGCTCGCGCTCGAGCACCAGCGTGATCGGCCCGTCGTTGGTGGAGACCACCCTCATGTCTGCGCCGAAGACGCCGCGCTCGACGTGGGCGCCGAGACGCTGCAGCTCCGCGCACAGCGCCTCGTAGACGGGCTCGCTGAACGGGCCGGGGGCGGCGGCCGCCCAGGTCGGGCGCCGGCCCTTCACCGCGTCGCCGTACAGGGTGAACTGGCTGACCACCAGCACCGGCGCGTCGGTCTCGGACGCCGACCGCTCCTCGCGCAGCAGGCGCAGCTCCCAGATCTTGCGGGCCATCCAGGCCACCTCGGCGTGCGTGTCGGTGTGGGTGACGCCGAGGTAGACCAGCAGGCCGGGTCGGGGCAGCCGCGCGACGACCTCGTCGCCCACCACGACCTCCGCCTGGAGGACCCGCTGGATCACCGCGCGCATGCCCCTGCCTCCTGGGTCGCCGCGGTCAGTAGACCAGGGCCTGGACGTCGGGGCGCAGGATCTCCTCGGCGTACGCCGCCGCGCCCGCGATCCGGGCGCCCGGGACCAGGTCGGCCTCGCTCAGACCGCGCCGGGCCGCGCACTGGGAGCAGACCGTGAGCCGGCCGGCCGCCAGCACCGCGTCCCGCAGCGAGGCCAGGGGCGGGGCCAGCTCCAGGGCGAACTCCTCGGCCCGCCCGGGCACCGCCAGCCACGCCGCCTCGCCGGTCAGCCAGAGCGAGACCTCCGCGCCCGCGGCGAGCGCGGCCGCGGCGACGGTGAAGCCCTGGTTGCACCGCTCGGCGGCCTCGGCTCCGCAGGTGACCTTCACGACAAGGGGTCGGACCATGGGCCAACACTAGAGTGGGGTCATGGGTTTCGAACTCCCCGACGACCTGCACCCCAACTGCGGCCCGGTCGCCTGGCTGCTGGGCACGTGGCGCGGCAACGGCCACGGCGACTACTCCACGATCGAGAAGTTCCAGTTCGGTCAGGAGCTGATCTTCACCCACGACGGGCGCCCGTTCTTCCACTACATGTCTCGGTCCTGGATCGTCGACGAGGCCGGCGAGAAGGTCCGCAACGCCTCGATCGAGACGGGCTTCCTGCGCTGCCCCGAACCAGGCAAGGTCGAGCTGCTGCTGGCCCACGCCTCGGGCTTCGTCGAGGTCTGGTACGGCGAGGCCGAGGGCGGCAAGCTCGACCTGGCCACCGACGCGGTGGTGCGCACCGGGAGCGCCAAGGAGGTCGCGGCCGGCAAGCGGCTCTACGGCAACGTGGAGGGCGACCTGCTCTACGCCTACGACATGGCCGCGGTGGGTGAGGCGCTGCAGCCGCACCTGTGGGCCCGGTTGCAGCGGGTATGACAGGCGTGACCAGTGCCTGACGAGCTCGCCACCCGGTTGCGGGGGAGCGGCTACCGCCTGACGCCGCAGCGCCAGGCGATCCTGGCCGCGGTCGAGGAGCTGGGCCACGCGACCCCCGACGAGGTACGCGACAAGGTCGGCGGCTCCTGCAACGTCTCGACCGTCTACCGGACCCTGGAGGTCCTGGAGGAGCTCGGGCTGGTCCGGCACACGCACCTGAGCGACCGGGCGCCGACGTACCACTCCGCGCGCGAGGCCGAGCACTTCCACCTGGTCTGCCGCAACTGCCGCAAGGTCACCTCCGTGGACCCGGAGCAGGCCGCGGCGTTCCTGGCCGAGCTGCGCGCCCGGCACGGGTTCGTCACCGACGTGGGCCACCTGGCGGTCTTCGGCACCTGCGAGGCGTGCGATGGCTAGCCCGCTGCTCGCGCTGCCGGGCGCGGTCGCCGGCGCCGGGGTCGACGCGGCGGTGGCGGCGCACTACGGCTCGTTCAACGGCGAACAGCGCACCCTGGTCTCCGGCGACGGCTTCGTCGACCTCTCGCACCGCGACGTCCTTGCCGTCACCGGCCCGGACCGGCTCACCTGGCTGCACTCGCTGACCACCCAGCATCTGACCGAGCTGGCGCCCAAGACCTGGACCCAGGCGCTGGTGCTGAACCCGCAGGGCCATGTCGAGCACCACTTCCACGGCATCGACGACGGCGAGACGTTCACCGCCCACACCGAGCCGGGCGCCGGGGCGGGGTTGGCGGAGTGGCTGGACCGGATGCGGTTCATGATGCGCGTCGAGGTCGCTCTGGTCGAGGAGGCGGCGGTCTGCTGGCGGCCCGACCCGCCCGACTCGGGGGCGGCCGGGCGCTTCACACTGGTCCCCAGGACGGCCCTGGCGGCGTACGCCGACGCGGTCGGCCCGCCGTGCGGCGTCTGGGCCTACGAGGCGCTGCGGATCGCCCGCGGCGAGCCGCGGCTGGGGGTCGACACCGATGCGCGGACCATCCCGAACGAGGTCGGCTGGCTCGGCTCGGCCGTGCACCTGGACAAGGGGTGCTACCGCGGCCAGGAGACCGTGGCCCGGGTCCACACCCTCGGCAGGCCGCCGCGTCGGCTGACGCTGCTGCACCTGGACGGCTCGGAGAACCGGCTGCCGGAGGCCGGCTCGCCGGTTGAGCTCGGCGACCGGACGGTCGGGTTCGTCGGGTCCAGCGCGCGGCACTACGAGCTGGGTCCGATCGGGCTGGCCCTGATCAAGCGCAACGTGCCCGTGGACGCCCAGGTCTCGGTCCAGGGGGTGCCGGCCAGCCAGGAGGTCGTCGTCGACCCCGAGGTGGGGCTGCACGTGCGGCCCCGTTTGGGCTGAGCTGGGCTGACCGATCCACCTCGCAAGCGGAGCCGCGGCGGCTCAGCGCGCGGCGTACATCACGTGGGTGTCCTCGGCCGCATGGGTGAACCCCAGGCCCGAGTAGGTGTTGATCGCGGCGGCGTTGTCCGACTCGACGTACAGCAGGACCTCGCTGACGCCCTGGGCGGCCAGGTGCCGCAGCCCGGCCCCGGTCAGCAGCCGCCCGAGCCCGCGGCCCTGCGCGGCCGGGTCCACGCCCACGACGTACACCTCACCCACCGTCGGTGAGTGCTGCTTGGTCCAGTGGAAGCCCAGCAGCCTTCCGTCGGGGACTCCGTCGGTGGCCAGGATCAGCCCCGCCGGGTCGAACCAGGGCTCGGCCATCCGGGCGGCCAGGTCGGCCGCGTCCATCGCGCCCTGCTCGGGGTGGGTGGCGAACGCCGCCGCGTTGACCCGCAGGAGCTCCTCGCGGTCGGTCGCGGAGCCGGACCAGCGGCGCAGGAGCACGTCGTTCCGCAGGGCCGGGTCGCTCTGCGAGTCAGTCAGCGCTCGCCGCATGACCCACAGGTCGCGGACCCGGGTCCAGCCGTGCCGGGCGGCCAGGCGGGCGGCGGCGGGGTGGTTCCCGTGGCTCCAGGCCTGGGTCAGCTGTGGGTGCGCGGCCAGCACCTGGTCCGCCAGCGCACCCCCGAGCCCACGCCCGCGCACCGGCGGGTCGACGATCAGGCTGAGCTCGGCTCCGCGCACCAGGGCGAACGCCCCTTGGGTGCGCACCACCGTCGCCTCGCCCGAGCGGACCGCCCGCCAGGTCGCCTCATCGAGCGCCGGCACGCCGTCCACCGCCTCGGCACGGGATGCGATCGCCTCGATGGTCGGCATGTCACGACCCTAGGGGGAAGTTGGTTGAAAGCGGTCGTAGGGCGCGCGGGGGAGCGCTGGGTTCGGAACTGGGGCTCGGAACTGGGGCTGGGAACTGGGGCTGGGAGTTGGGGCTCAGGAAGGGTCCAGGCCGTGGGTCAGGTCGCGGGTGTGCTGGCGGCCCGCGTCCCCGCTCATCGGCCGCTCCTTGGCGGGCAGCACGAACCGGTAGCCGACGTTGCGGACCGTCCCGATGAGCGTCTCGTGCTCCGGGCCGAGCTTGGCGCGCAGTCGGCGTACGTGCACGTCGACGGTGCGGGTGCCGCCGAAGTAGTCGTACCCCCACACCTCGCGCAGCAGCTGCTGGCGGCTGAAGACCGGGCCAGGGTGCTGGGCCAGGAACTTCAGGAGCTCGAACTCCTTGAAGGTCAGGTCGAGCGAGCGGCCACCGATCCGGGCCGTGTACGTCGCGTCGTCGACCACGACCTCGCCGCTGCGGATGATGTGCGCCTCGGGGTCGGCGGCCTCGCGCGCCGCGGCCAGCCGGCCCAGCGAGAGCTTGATCCGAGCCTCCAGCTCGGCCGGGCCGCAGGTGTGGAGCACCACGTCGTCCATGCCCCAGTCGTGGGCCACGACGGCCAGGCCGCCCTCGGTGACGATCAGCAGCATCGGGGAGCCGGTGCCGGTGGTGCGGATCAGGCGGCACAGGTCGCGGGCGTGGGCGAGGTCCTGTCGACCGTCGACCAGGATCAGGTCGTACTCCGGCGCCTCCAGCAGCGCGCTGCCCTCGGCGGGCAGGATCTTGACCTGGTGACCCAGCAGCGCCAGACCGGGGAGTACCTCGACCGATGGCTGCAGCGCGCTCGTGAGAAGCAGCAAGGTGCTCATGGCCACCTCCTACCGGGGGCTGGGGGCAGTGCTTGGGGGTTTGGGCGAGGATAACCGTCATGCCCCCGGTTCAGCCCCCTCTCCGTCCACCCGTCGGTCACGACGTCGGGCAGATCACACTGCGTTACTGGGCCGCGGCGCGGCACGCCGCGGGGGTGGAGAGCGACCTGGTGGCGGCCTCGGAGCCGATCTCGCTGGCGGCGCTGCACCAGCACGCGGTGACGCTGCACCCCGAGCGGCTGCCGCGGGTCCTGGCGGTCTGCGCGGCGCTGATCGACGACCGCCCGGTGGGCACCGCCGACCCGAGCGAGGTGCTGGTGGCCCCCGGCTCGACGGTGGAGTTCCTGCCGCCGTTCGCGGGGGGCTGAGACGTGCCGGTCGATGGGCAGCTGGCTCATCTGGTGCAGCTGAGCACCGGGCAGTGGGTGCTGCTGCTGGCGGTGGGCGGCGCCCTGGCCTTCGGCCTGTGGCGGGGCATGGTCGACGGGCGGTTCCGCGGGACCCACTCGGTGCGCGGCTCCGAGGCGGCCGCGCCTGCGGCGTCGGCTCAGTCGGAGCCCGCGGCTGAGGAGAGCGTCCTGGCCGGCACCGAGTACGCCGATCGCCTCGGGTCGCGGGCGACGCTGCTGCAGTTCTCCAGCGTTTTCTGCGCGCCCTGCCGGGCCACTCGTCGCATCCTGGAGGCCGTGAGCGCCGAGGCGCCGGAGGTGGCGCACCTCGAGATCGACGCCGAGTCGCACCTGGACCTGGTGCGCCGCGTGGGGGTGATGCGCACGCCCACGACGCTGGTGCTGGACGCCGCGGGCCGGGAGGTCACGCGCGCGTCCGGGGCGCCGACCAGGGCCCAGGTGCTGGCCGCGCTGGCCCTGCTGCCCTGAGTCGCTCCCTGACCCCGCCTCCCGGCCCGGTCCTCTCAACTTGTGAGACGGCCATCCATATAGTGAGACAGAGATTCGGCCGGGGCGTTCCACCGCCCTACTCTCGTGTCATGAGCTCGACCTGGTTGACGAAGCGACGCGCGGTGGATCACTGCCGCGTGCGCTCCGCCCTGTGTCGAATGTCCTGAGGGTCGACGCCCAAGGCCTTTAGTCTAGTGGTTTACTAGACAAAGCATGCGTCACCCGTTCGCCCCGAGCGGCCGCCCCGCCACGCCGTACCGCGCGTGGCCGTGCGCCCGCACAGCACCGTCACCACGGGCTTTTTCAGGCCCAACGAGCACCAGGACAGGACACTCATGAGCACGCAGATCGATCCCCGCGGCCCGCAGTTCGCGGCCGCCATCACCACGGTGGTGCTCGCCGCGGTGCTGGTCACCGCGCCGAGCGCGGTGGCCACGGTCCTGATCGCCGCCCAGGCCGCGGTCTTCGCGACCGGGGCGTTCCGCGGCGTCAGCCACACGCCGTACTCGTGGCTGTTCCGCACCCTGGTCCGACCGCGGCTCGCCGCGCCCGCGCACCTGGAGGACGCGGCGCCGCCGCGGTTCGCCCAGGCCGTGGGCCTGGCGTTCGCGCTCACCGCCCTGGCCGGCTTCCTGCTCGGGGCCGACCTCGTCGGCCTGGTCGCCACCGGTGCTGCCCTGGCCGCCGCCCTGCTCAACGCCGCCTTCGGCTTCTGCCTGGGCTGCGAGATCTACCTGCTCGCGCGCCGCCTCGGCGTGCCGGGCGCCAACCGATCCCTGACCACCCAGACCGTCAAGAACTGACCCAGTCAGACCCACCGAAAGAGAGACACACCCATGAGCCGCGAAGACTCCCTCGTCACAGTGCAGTGGGTCGAGGACAACCTCGACACCCCCGGCATCGTCCTGATCGAGGTCGATGAGGACACCAGCGCCTACGACAAGGGCCACATCCGGGGAGCCATCAAGCTCGACTGGAGCGCCGACCTGCAGGACCAGGTGCGCCGTGACTTCCTGAACAAGACCCAGTTCGAGGCGCTGCTCTCGGCGCGCGGGGTGAGCAACGACGACACCGTCGTGCTCTACGGCGGCAACAACAACTGGTTCGCCGCCTACGCCTACTGGTACTTCACCCTCTACGGCCACCGCGACGTCAAGCTCATGGACGGCGGGCGCAAGCGGTGGGAGCTCGACTCCCGCGAGCTCACCGACGAGCTGCCGGTGCGCGCGGCGACCACCTACGTCGCCTCCGACCAGGACACCAGCATCCGGGCCTTCCGCGACGAGGTCGTCGCCGCGATCGGCGTCCAGAACATCGTCGACGTGCGCAGCCCCGACGAGTACGCCGGCCGCCTGCTCGCCCCGGCCCACCTGCCGCAGGAGCAGGCCCAGCGCGCCGGCCACATCCCCACCTCGGTCAACGTGCCGTGGAGCAAGAACGCCAACGACGACGGCACCTTCAAGTCGGACGCGGACCTGACCAAGCTCTACGACGAGGTCGGCTTCGACCAGGACAAGGACACCATCGCGCTGTGCCGGATCGGCGAGCGCTCCTCGCTGACCTGGTTCGTCCTGGACCAGCTGCTGGGCCACAAGAACGTGAAGAACTACGACGGCTCGTGGACCGAGTACGGCGCCCTGGTCGGCGTACCGATCGTGCTCGGCGACGAGCCCGGCCAGGCTGAGGAGGCCTGACATGTGCGGAGCAACTGAGGGCGGGCTGTCCCTGGACGGGGTCAACGTCGCCAAGGAGGCCGTGATCCAGGGTCAGGTGACCCGGGTCGTCGACGGCCAGACCGAGCCGGTGCCGAACGCCTACGTGCGGCTGCTGGACGCGACCGGTGAGTTCACCGCCGAGGTGCCGACCAGCGCCTCGGGGCACTTCCGGTTCTTCGCCGGCAACGGCGAGTGGACGCTGCGGACCCTGGCCCCCAAGGCCGACCCGGTGGACCGCACGGTCCAGGCCGCGGTCGGCTCGGTGGCCGAGGTCGCCATCGCGGTCTGACGCATCCCCCCATTGATTCCCCACCCGTTATCCCCCACGCAGGAGACCCCCATGAACTACCGCCCCGAGACCCTGGCCGTGCACGCCGGGCAGGAGCAGGCCGACCCGACCACGAATGCCCGGGCCGTGCCGATCTACCAGACCACGTCCTACGTGTTCAACGACACCGAGCACGCAGCCAACCTGTTCGCCCTCGCCGAGCCGGGCAACATCTACACCCGGATCATGAACCCGACCCAGTCGGTCTTCGAGGACCGGATCACCCAGCTCGAGGGCGGGGTCGGCTCGCTCGCCGTCGCCTCCGGGTCCGCGGCGATCACCTACGCGGTGCTGAACCTGACCTACGCCGGCGACAACATCGTCGCGCTCTCCACCCTGTACGGCGGCACCTACGCGCTGTTCGCGCACACCCTGCCGCAGTTCGGGATCGAGGTGCGGTTCGTCGACCCGGAGAAGCCCGAGGAGCTGGCCGCGGCCGTCGACGAGAAGACCAAGCTGGTCTTCGCCGAGACGGTCGGCAACCCGAAGATCAACGTGGTCGACCTGCCCGCGTGGTCGCAGGCCGCGCACGAGCTGGGCCTGCCCCTGATCGTCGACAACACCGCCCCCACCCCCTACCTGGTGCGGGCCATCGAGCAGGGCGCCGACGTCGTGGTGCACTCGGCCACCAAGTACATCGGTGGGCACGGCACCTCGATCGGCGGCGTGATCGTCGACTCCGGCAAGTTCGACTGGACCGCCCACGCGGACCGGTTCCCGGGGCTGACCCAGCCCGACCCGGCGTACCACGGCGCGGTGTGGACCGACGCGGCCGGCCCGGCGGCGTACATCATCCGGGCGCGCACGGTGCTGCTGCGCAACACCGGCGCCGCGATCACCCCGCTCAACTCCTGGCTGTTCCTGCAGGGGCTGGAGACGCTGCACCTGCGGATGGAGCGGCACAGCTCCAACGCGCTGGCGGTGGCGCAGTTCCTGGCCGGCCACGACGCGGTGTCGTGGATCAGCTACCCGGGTCTGGAGTCCGACCCCTACAAGGAGGTCGCGGACCGCACCTTCACGGGTCGCGGGTACGGCGGCCTGCTCAGCTTCGGCCTGAAGTCCGGGCGCGAGGGCGGCAAGGCGTTCATCGAGGCGCTGGGCCTGTTCAGCCACCTGGCCAACATCGGTGACGCCAAGTCGCTGGCGATCCACAACGCCACCACGACGCACAGCCAGCTCACGCCGGCCGAGCTCGAGGCCGCGGGCGTTCCGGAGGACATGGTGCGGCTCTCGATCGGTATCGAGAACGTCGAGGACCTGATCGCCGACCTGGACCAGGCGCTGGCGGCGAGCAAGTAGAGAATCTCCACGTGAGCGGTGCCCTCGGCTATGTCGAGACGCAGCGGGTCGTCCTGGCCACCCAGGACGACCCGCTGCTGCTGCGTGGCGGGGACCGGTTCGACCACATAGACGTCGCCTTCGAGACCTACGGGGAGCTGTCACCCGAGCGCGACAACGCGGTCATCATCTGCCACGCGCTGACCGGGGACGCGCACGCCGCCGGGCTGCACCTGGGCGCGAAGAAGCGGGGTTGGTGGGACAACATGATCGGGCCGGGCAAGCCGGTGGACACCGATCGCTTCTTCGTCATCTCCGCGAACCTGCTGGGCGGCTGCTCGGGCACCACCGGCCCGTTGTCGGTCAACCCGGCCACCGGCCGCAGCTACGGGCTGGACTTCCCGCTGCTGCACATGAGCGACCTGGTCGCGGTGCAGCGCAGGCTGATCGCGCACCTGGGCATCACCCGGCTGTACGCCGCCGTCGGCGGATCCCTGGGCGGCATGCAGGTGCTGCAGTGGGTGATCGACGACCCCGACGCGATCGAGCGGGCGGTGCTGGTGGCCGCGACCTCGCGGCTGACCCCGGAGAACATCGCCTTCTCGGCGGTGGGCCGGGAGGCGATCATGAACGACGCCGACTTCCTCAACGGGCGGTACGCCGAGCACGGCCTCACCCCGTGGCGGGGTCAGAAGGTGGCCCGGATGATGGCGCACATCACCTACGTCTCCGGCCAGTCGCTGGAGACCAAGTTCTCCCGCCGGCGGCGCTCGACCGGCGACGACTGGACTCTGGACCCGGACTACGAGGTCGAGCACTACCTGCAGCACCAGGGCGAGATCTTCCTGGACCGCTTCGATGCGCTGAGCTACATCTACCTGACCCGGGTCCTGGACTACTTCGACCCGTTCGCGGAGCCGGAGACCGA
>ERZ1645187.342-NODE-342-length-45334-cov-6.796285_pt1 | contig 45334 bp, 46 predicted proteins | sample MGYA00575352_ERZ1645187 | MGnify/ENA primary metagenome ERZ1645187 (study PRJEB40837, sample SAMN11349314) | freshwater sediment metagenome | isolation source: river sediment | host: Sediment | place: India: Wazaribad , New Delhi | collected 2017-02-21 ... | reverse complement strand
CGGACAGCAGAAGCAGCCTGAGCTGCAGAAGGGCCTGCAGTACGCGACCCTTGAGAAGATTCGCAAGGCTCTCTCAGAATCGCAGACCGGCTTTATGACGGCCGATGCAGTCGCAAAAAGCGTCGGCCTGTCCCGCGTGACGGTCCGCCGTTACCTGAATTATCTGTCGGAGACCGGTGAGGCCGAGAGCAAAGTGGACTACTCGACCGGCAGTCGGCCGAGTGTCGAATACAGAATCAGGTAGTTGTATATTTTATTAATGAATCGTTGTAAATCCTTATGAAGTTATATGCGTCTCCGAAATATTTTTCTGAATCAGGCCTGTGTATGGGTAAAAATACAGGGTAGCTGAAGTCAGTTATCTAAGGAGGCGACATGAACAATAATCAGATGTTCTGCTTTCAGTGTCAGCAGACAGCAAAAGGAACCGGATGCACTGGAAAAGCGGGTGTATGCGGCAAGACCTCGGAAGTATCAAATCTTCAGGACAAGCTAACGGGCGCGCTCATCGGGCTGGCTTACGTCAGCGAAGGCGAGGTCCTTCCGGAACGAGCTAACCGTCTTGTCATCGAAAGTCTGTTTACAACCGTGACGAATGCGGATTTTGACGCCGGAAAAGTTCAAAACTACATCGACGAGATCAACGCGGAAAAGGAAGCGGTCCTCAAGAACGATCCCGATTGTTTTCCCTTTGAAAATTATGATATGAACAAGGTCTGGTATGCCCGGGATGAAGATATCCGCTCGCTTAAGTCCCTGATCCTGTTCGGAATGCGCGGTATGTCCGCCTATGCGTATCATGCGCTTGTCCTGGGTTTTATTGACAAGTCGATTTTCGAATTTATTCAGAAGGGCCTTCGCGCAGTCGGTTCCGATACGATGGGTGCCGACGAACTTTTTGCCGTCGTACTGGAAACCGGCAGGGCGGGACTCGATACGATGAAGCTGCTTGATGAAGCCAATACGGGGATCTATGGAAATCCGGAACCGGTCGAAATTGATCTGAGTATTGAAAAAGGCCCGTTTATCGTCGTTTCGGGGCATGATTATCTCGTGCTCGAAGAAATCCTCAAACAGACCGAGGGAAAAGGCATTAATGTGTACACCCACTGCGAAATGCTTCCGGCTAACGCCTATCCGGGTTTGACGAAATATCCTCACCTGAAGGGTAATTTCGGCACCGCCTGGGAGCGGCAGCAGAAAGAATTCATCGACATACCGGCGCCGGTCGTCTTTACAACCAACTGCCTGATGCCGCCTAAAGCGAATTATGCGGACCGCATCTACACAACCGAAGTCGTCGGTTATCCGGAGCTGATTCATATCGGACCGGAACGCGATTTTTCTGCTGTAATTGAACAGTCTCTCAGACTTGGCGGATATTCTGAAGATCATCCGATGACGGGAATCAACGGAGGCGGCACCGTTATGACAGGCTTCGCACACCACGCGGTCCTGAGTCACGCCGCGGAAATTGTCGAAGCGGTGAAAAACGGGACGATCAAACATTTCTATCTGGTGGGTGGATGCGACGGCGCCTGGCCAAGCCGCGAATATTACACAAACTTCGTCAAGGATACGCCGCCTGATACGATTATTCTGACCTGCGCCTGCGGGAAGTTCCGTTTCAACGACATAAACCTCGGAACCGCTGCGGGTCTTCCCCGCCTGCTGGATCTGGGACAGTGCAACGATTCGTACAGCGGAATCAAGATCGCGCTGGCATTAGCAGATGCATTCGGATGCGGTGTAAACGAGCTGCCGCTGTCATTCGTTATATCCTGGTATGAACAGAAAGCCGTCTGCATCCTGCTGGCCCTGCTGTATCTCGGAATCGAAAATATCCAGCTCGGACCGTCTCTGCCGGCATTCCTCTCTCCGAATATTCTGAATACCCTGGTTGAGAAGTATAAAATTTCGACAAACGGTTCCCCGGAAACGGATATAGAAAAATTTGCCGCAGTCAAATAGCATTAAAACCGCCGTCCGGCAGAGTCTGTTTCCGACTTCACCGAACGGCGGTTTTAATTATTGACCTATTTATTATTAATGTCGATCTATCCGATGAACTTCAGGAATGCGTCGATCTGCGCTTCAAGTTCTTTCTTCTGGTCGTCAGTCAGGACCAGCTCGTCGGACATCATCGTTTCCGGACCGACGGCGATCGCCGTTACAGGTTCGTTCATGATGTCCGTACGCATCAGCTTGAGTACTTCTTCGAGCTTTGCCCGGGAACCCTTCGCCGCAGCACGTCCTGCCACCGCGCTGAACGTCACTTTCCTGCCTGAAATCGCGGAAGCTCCGCCGAAATCACCCTGCTTCAGAGGTCTGGACAGCCAGTCCAGCAGATTCTTCAGAACGCCCGGGTAGCTGAAATTGTATTCCGGCGTGAAGATCCAGATTCCGTCCGCCTGTTCGACTTCGGATCTGATTCTCGCGACTTCTTCCGGAGCCGGAAATTCGATATCCTGATTCATAAACGGAATGTTCCTGTAATCCAGGAACGTTACATCAGCTTTGTCCCCGATCATTTTCTTCGCATCGTTCGCCAGCTGACGGTTAAACGAATGATTTCTCATTGAACCGACGATAAACAGTATTTTCTTTTCCATGATTCCCTCCCGCTAGAGATTTTTGAATTTTTTCAGGATCCTTACCAGATCCTTCTGGTCTTCCTCGCTGAGCACGCTGAAGATCTTTCCGACATTGCGAAAGTGTTCGGGCAGTACCTGACCGATCAGCTCTTCACCCTTATCGGTCAGACTGATCACGCAGACCCGTTTGTCTTCAGGATGCGGTGTCCGGCTTATCAGTCCGTCGCGTTCCATATTCCGGATTACGACCGTCATGTTGCCAGATGTAGCAAGCATCGTATCGAGCAGCTCGCATATTGCCATCGGCCCTTTACTGTGAAGGACTTCAAGAACCCCGAACTACATCGGCGTAAGACCGAAGGATTTGATCGCCGCGCCTTCCCGCCCGTGGATCGCCTTCTCGGCGCGGTGCAGCACGACAAGCGTATGGACGGCCATTTCTTCCTGATTCGTTAAGCAGTGGTCTTCCGACTTCCGGTCCATCTCCGTTCCTTTCCGGCTCCCGCCTGTGTCTGATTTCAAATTACCACTAACTAGTAATAACCGCAAGGGTTATCATTTAATTTATAGAAGAGTTTCAGTAAGCTAACAAAACCGCCCGCAGGCGGCTTCATATTCTTATCTGATCTATGCTGACTGCTGTTCGTCCGAAGTCTCCGGTACGATCTCCTTGATCTTTTTCGCCGGAACTCCGCCGACGATCGTATTGTCTTCGACATCCTTCGACACGACAGCGCCTGCCGCGATCACCGCGCCGTCTCCGATAGTCACACCGGGAAGAATTGTCGCATGAGCGCCGATCCAGACGTTATTACCGATTCGGACAGGCGACGGACACAGGTCCGCGCGCTTTTCCGGATCAAATCCGTGGTTGAGCGTCGCGATCACCACCTGCTGGCCGATAAGCGCTCCGTCTCCGATGACGAGACCGCCCTGATCCTGAAAGCAGCAGCCGCTGTTGATAAACACATTCTTTCCAAATACCGTATTCTTCCCGCAGTCTGTATAGAACGGCGGGAACATGCCGAATGATCGATCCACAGGACGGCCGGTCAGCTCCGTCATAATCCGGCATATCTCTTCCGGCGTATGATAGCTGGAATTGAGTTCCGAAGTGAGCTTGATGGCTTCCTGTGAAAGCCTGATCATTTCCAGATGCAGCTCAGAACCGCCTGTTATCACTTCTCCGGTATTCATATAATCTAAAAAAGTCTGAAGCTCCATCATGATCTCCTGTTCTTTCTTCAAGCATATTGTTTAAATTAAAATTTCGTTGATTTACATCCGTTTCCGGAATTCCTCTACGCCTTTTCTCAGACGTTCAAGTCCGCCCCGGAGGCGTTCACGGGGGCATGCTATATTCATTCGCAGAAAGCTTTTACCGTCTCCGCCGAATTCACTCCCGTCCGACAGGATCAGTCCTGTTTCAGACCGGAGAAAATCAGCCAGCTTCGTACTGTCCTCGCAGAGCTCCGAGCAGTCCAGCCACATCAGATAGGTCGCGTGAGAAGGCACTGCCCTGATTCCGGGGATCTCATCGATCGTCTTCTCCGACAGTCTTCTGTTATCAGCGATGTATTCTCTGAGCTGTCCGAGCCACCCGGCTCCTTCAGTAAATGCTGAAACAGTCGACGCGGCCGCGAAGTAATTCGGCTCCGCGACTTCGTCCGTATTCAGTCCCCGCCAGATTCTATGTCTTAAAATCTCATTCGGCACGACTACCGCTGCAGACTGGAGTCCCGCAAGATTAAAGGTCTTCGACGGAGAAATGCAGGTCACGCTGTTCTGACGGCAGCTCTCCGAAACCGATGCATACGGGATGTATTCATATCCGGGATCAGTCAGATCACAGTGGGCTTCGTCTGAAACGACGACTACTCCGTATTTTCCACAGAGCTCTCCGATCCGCTCCAGTGTTTCCCTGTCCCATATATTTCCTGTGGGATTATGAGGACTGCACAGGATCATCATCGTGGTCTGGGGATCCGACAGCTTCGTTTCAAGATCCTCGAAGTCGATATAATAGCTCGTTCCGTCGTAAGCCAGCTGACTTTCGATGACCTGTCTGCCGTTGTTAATCACCGAGTTGAAAAAGATATTGTAGACGGGCGTCTGGAGCAGCACCTTTTCCGCAGGTCTCGTGAGCCTTCGGACAATGCTTGAGATCGCCAGGATCACACCCGACGAGAAGATCAGCCAGTCCTTTTCGAATTCAGCTCCGTGATGCTCACGCCACCAGTCGATGTACGCAGCTGACCAGTCGTCGGGAACGACCGTATAACCGTAGATGCCCGCAGAAGCCCGCTGTTCTACCAATCTGATAATCTCCGGCGCGGTCTGAAAATCCATATCCGCGACCCACATCGGGAGCTCGTCTGCCGAAATATCCCACTTATACGATCCGGTGTCCCTCCGGTCCGTCATCCTGTCAAAATCGTATTTCATGATCCTGAACCGTGCGAGGCCGATACTGTGATTAGAACAGATCCGGAACCGAGAGCATCGGAAAGCCCTGCCGGATCATCGATGTGTCCCAGCGGTGTGTAGCTGTAGGACGTCGAAAAATCTTCATAAAACAGCACGAGACAGTCTGAGCCGAAGAGCATCAGGTCGCCGCTCTTAATTGAGCCGACTTTTTCCGAAGCTGTCGGAAGACTCTGATCCAGATACGCATATTTTTCATTCCCGTGAAGCTCGTCCATATCCAGGGTCAGAGGCAGCCTGTTATAAAGCTCCTGAGCAGCTTCGTTGTCTTTCAGCTGAGCTGTATACGTCGTTCCGTTGATATCGATGCTGATCAGAGTCATATCCTTCGCTCCCGTTTCTGCTGTCTGTGTGTCTGTTTGTGCCGTACTTTCTTCCTGCTGAACTGACTCCGATTCATCTGTCGAATCAGTCTGGGATCCCGAGCAGGCAGTCAGAGTCATCATGATAATCAGACTCAATAGAATGGTCAGAATTCTCTTCATAAGGAATTATCCTTTTCTAGACTGCTTTACCTGTTTCGTATGCTGTCTTCAGGGCCGGATGACCTTTGATATCCCCGGGCGCGGCAGCTCCTCCTGCAAAGACGTGTCCCGCAATTTTTGCTTTCGGAAAACATGAAGCCCATCCCCGGAGAGTTTCCAGCGGACCCTTCTCCGGCTGTTCGTCTGCTTCCGCCGCAACGGTGAACAGATAGATGTCGCGGAACTTGTAGTCGGCGCTGAACAGCGGATTGGCGCGGTCCAGCATCGTCTTAAGCTGTCCGCTCACACTGTTGTAATAAACCGGCGTCGCAAATGCGAGAACGTCGGCATCGTGCATTTTCCGGACGATTTCTCCTGCGTCGTCGTTGATGACGCAGCTGCCGGTGGACTGACAGGCCAGGCATCCTCTGCAGAATCCCAGGTCCGCATTTCGAAGGCTGACGTATTCCACTTCTGCTCCCGATTCGATCGCACCTTCGGCAAAAGCCCCTACGAGAGCCGAGGAGTTGCTGGCGATACGCGGGCTTGCAGAGATGATCAGTATATTTTTATGTTCCATTCGTAGTTTTCCTTTTATGAATATAAATTTCCGGACTGCCGGCTTTACGCGCAGCACTGGACGTGATCATCTCTGCAGATGATCTGTGTTGCGGAAGGATCCACTTTGTCGCTCTCGATGATCAGTTCTCCGATCGAGTCTGCTTCGATACGTCCGCTCTTCGGATTGACCACGCTGTCGACAGGACCGTCGATCTGTGCGTCGACTGTCGAATATTCGAACGCCAGTGTCGTGTTGATCAGTCTGCAGTTCTTCATGACGAGATTTTCGATATAACACAGTCCCTGAAGGCTTTCGACGGTACAGTTGATAAGCGTCAGATTCTTCGCGTTCCATCCCAGGTATTCTCCGGAGATGAAGGAATCGTAAACCGTAACATTTTCGCTGTTCCAGAAGGCGTCCTTCGACAGCAGCTTCGAGTTTCTGATTTCGACATTCTTTACGCCGTCAAAGGAGTAGTTGCCGAAAAGCGTCAGTCCGTTTATCTTCATATCCGTACAGTTCATCGCGAAATAATCGCCCTTCGCGGTTACCCGGTTCATCGTCACGTCTGCGCAGCTCCACAGCGTTTCCTCCGCATCGGAGAAACTGACATCTTCGAGAGTCAGATCTCTGCAGCGTCTGAAATTTTTCGGCGCTTCGATCGCACAGTCCCTGACAGACATATGATCGGTATACCAGACACCGGCTCTGGCCATGTCAAACCAGCTGCAGTTTTCAACCGAAATATTGCGGCTGTACCACAGCGGGTACTTCCATTTAAACATGGAGCTCTTCAGATCGATCTCCGAGCATTCCTTAAGCGGAGATTCTCCATCGTCAAATATGGTATTGGTAATCTCAAGATTCTGCCGGTTAAACAGCGCGCGTTCACCTGTCAGAACTTCCTGATCGATTATCGTTTTATTATTCATTAATATTCTCCTTTTTCAGTTCGTAAACGAGATAATCCAGACAGTCAATCTGTTTCTGGACCGCATGCAGATCACCTAAAAGCTGTCTGCGGTGGCCGTCCAGCAGATTTGTCTCTTTATTCAGATCCGAACACTCGTAATATTTCATGAAGCAGCTGATGTCCGCCGGCCGGCAGCCGGCTGCTTCGAGATTGAGTATAATGTCTTTTTTTCTTTTCATCTGATTTGTTCAATACAAGTCTGCAAGGTCTTTTACGGGCTTCCGTTGTCCTTTCTGCCTTATCTGTTCTAACTCTATCTTAAGGGGCGAAAGGCTCAATAGCAAATACCTATATTAAATAGATTATTATAGAATTTAAGCATGTCAGTCGGCAGACTAAAGATTCTTTACAGAACTGCCGTCTGCGTGATAAGTTCAATGCAGGAGGTCCGTCAATGGAACTACGCGTACTGAATTATTTTCTGGCAGTAGCCAGAGAACAGAATATATCCGCCGCCGCGGAATCACTGCACCTGTCCCAGCCCACGCTGTCCCGCCAGCTTAAAGAACTCGAAGAAGAACTGGGCAAGCAGCTGTTTATCCGTGGAAACCGGAAGATCACCCTTACTGATGAAGGGATGATCCTGAGAAAACGTGCGGAAGAAATATCGGAGCTCGTCAGAAAAACAGAAGACGAGATCACACAGTCTGACGAAACTGTTGCCGGCAATATCTATATCGGGGCCGGCGAAACCGATGCGGTCCGCCTTATTGCGAAAGCCGCTAAAAAGATACAGGAACAGTACCCACTGATCAGAATCCATATTATGAGCGGAGATGCGGTCACCGTTACCGAACAGCTTGACAGCGGTCTTGCGGATTTCTGCCTCGTTTTCGGCGAAATCGATATGACCAGATACGACGGCGTATCTGTTCCTGCCAAAGATACCTGGGGTGTCCTGATGAGAAAGGATTCTTCGCTGGCGCAGCAGGACTCTATCGAAGCGAAGGATCTGTGGGATAAACCGCTTATCGTCTCCCGCCAGGCCATCGACGGCGAACAGCTTCAGAACTGGCTTGTCCGGGATAAAGACAAGCTCGATATCGCCGCGACCTATACGCTCCTCTACAACGGTTCGATCATGGTCGAAGAAGGCATGGGCTACGCCCTCGGGATCGACAAGCTCATCAATACAACCGGCGACAGCACTCTGACCTTCAGACCGTTCTCGCCGCCTCTCGAGATGCGCACCCATATCATCTGGAAAAAGTACCAGGTGCTGACGAAAGCCGCCTCGCTGTTTCTGCAGATCCTGCGGGAAACGGCAGAGGAAGAACGGCCGGAACAATAAATCTCCGATATCAAATATCACGAACCAGAAAAAAGGAACCGGGGGATCGGTTCCTTTTCATTGGGGGTATCAGTGTTGCTTGAGTATTATGCCTGGTTCATGCTGTCTTTCAGGATCCCGACAATTTCCTCGTGATCCAGCTTCTTGTAGCCGCCGTCGAGGATAAAAGAGCCGTCCGCGATGGGTTCGATCATATCTTCAGTCACACCGAGATCTTTGATATTCATAACAAGGCCTATTTCGTTCATCCATTCTTCCATACGGTTGAGGCCTTCCTTCGCAATCTGCCCCTCACTCTTTCCTTCCGGATTCACATCCCAGACGGTCTGAGCATAGCGGGCGAACTTCGGAAGTCCGTACTGCATGATATAACGGTAATAGGGCATCGAGATCGCGGAAAGGGTCATCCCGTGAGTCGCGTCGGTATAGGCGCCGATGGACTGGCCGATCATATGGACCATCCAGTCTGTCGCTTTTCCCTGAGCAGCGAGGGTGTTGAGCGCCCAGGTTGCGATCCACATGATATTGCTTCTCGCTTCGTAATTTTCCGGGTCCTTCACCGCGATACGGCTGCTGTGGATCAGAGATCTCAGAAGACCTTCCATGATGTAGTCGCTGGTGTTGTCGTCGTCTCCCGAGAAATGCTGTTCGAGGATATGGGACATGATATCGAAGAAGCCGGCCTTCATCTGGTATTCAGGGAGCGTATACGTGAACTTCGGATTCAGAACCGCGAATTTCGGGAACACGTTGTCACCGAAAACGTGGCCGATCTTGAGCTTCTGTTCGTGATTCGTGATGACGGAGCCGCCGTTCATTTCAGAACCCGTTCCGACCATCGTCAGAACGCTTCCGACCGGGATAATCTCGTTGTCCACATCTTCCATGTGCAGCCAGTATTTTTCCCACGGGTCTTCTTTGCAGTGAGTCGAAATCGAAACCGCCTTCGCGTAGTCGCAGCAGGAACCGCCGCCGACAGCGAGGATCAGATCGACATCGTTGTCCTTCGCGATTTTGCAGCCTTCCTTCAGCTTGTCGGAAGTCGGATTTGGCATAACACCGCCGTCTTCAATGACATTTTTTCCGTTCTTCTTCAGAATCTCGACAACCTGATCGTAAATCCCGTTTTTCTTGATTGAACCGCCGCCGTAAACGAGCATGACGTTCTTTCCGTATTTCGGCAGCTCCTCGTTCAGACCGTTCAGCGCATCTTCGCCGAAATGCAGTCTCGTCGGATTGCTGTATGTAAAGTTTCCTAGAATATGATTCTCCTTCTATATTTATATTTTTCAGCAGTTTCCCACTTTTATTTCCTGATTCCATCATAAAACTTCCGTGTATTTATATCAAATACCTATATTAAATAGTTTATTATAGCTTTTATCTATAGATTAAATTGATAAGACCACCTCTTCAGCCCTATTGAGCTTCATAAGGTGGTCTGAGATTTATATACTTAATTATTCGCAAGATCCTCGCCGTTGGAAGCGATCACCTTTTTATACCAGTCGAAGGACTTTTTCTTTCTGCGGGAAAGATCTCCCGTGCCGTCGTCGTACTTGTCGACATAGATGAGTCCGTAGCGCTTGGCCATTTCTCCGGTAGACGCGCTGACCAGGTCGATGCAGCCCCAGGGGGTGTAGCCCATCAGATCCACGCCGTCTTCAAACGCTTCACCCATCTGGTCGATGTGCTTCTGCAGGTAGCTGATACGGTAGTCGTCCTGGATGCTGCCGTCTTCTTCGATCGTATCGTGAGCGCCCAGACCGTTTTCGACGACCATGATCGGAATCTGATACCGGTCGTAAATTTCGTTGAGCGTATAGCGCAGACCCTTCGGGTCGATCTGCCAGCCCCAGTCGCTGCTTTCCAGATACGGGTTGACGACGCCTCCGGTTACATTGCCCGCGGTAACCTCTGCATTCTGGTCCGTGCTGGCGCAGGTGCTCATATAGTAGCTGAGGGTATAGAAATCCACCGTGCCTTCACGAAGCTGCTCGTCATCGCCTTCTTCTTTTTTGATGTCGATGCCGTTGTCGGCAAAATAGCGCGCTGCGTATGCGGGATAAGCGCCTCTGACCTGAACGTCGGAGCACAGCCAGTTTTTAAGACGCATTTCCTTCTGAGACTCGAGAATATCATCCGGACTGCAGGTCGCAGGATACGTCGTCAGGAAACAGATCATATTGCCGATCTTAAATTCAGGATATTCTTCGTGTGCCAGCTTTACGACCTTCGCCGAAGCCAGCAGCATGTGATGGAGTCCCTGAAAACGGACCTGCGGTCTGTCAGGCGCGAGCATCATCGAGCCTGAATAGTCTTTAACGGTGCTTGTCGACAGGACGGCGCCGAAGGGCATTGCCCCGGCGTTGATCTCATTAAACGTGAGCCAGTATTTTACCTTCTCTTTATAACGGTCGAATACCGTTCTGACGTATTTCATGAACAGATCGATAACTTCCCTGCTTTCCCAGCCGTCATACTTTTCGACGAGGGCATAGGGCATTTCGTAGTGAGAAAGCGTTACGAGGGGCTCGATTCCGTATTTCAGGCATTCGTCAAACACCCGGTCGTAAAATGCGAGACCCGCTTCGTTCGGTTCTTCCTCGAGACCTGTCGGGAAAATCCGCGTCCAGTTTATCGACAGCCTGAAGGTCTTAAAGCCCATTTCCGCAAACAGCGCGATATCCTGCTCGTAATGATGATAAAAGTCGATGGCTTCGTGGCTCGGATACAGGGTATCCGGTTCGACTGTCGTCGTGATGCGACGGGGAACCGAGGCAGAACCCACCGTGCACATATCCGGGACGGAAGGGCCTTTGCCCTCCGCGTCCCATCCGCCTTCCATCTGGTTAGCGGCTGTCGCACCGCCCCATAAAAAGTTTTCGGGAAATCTCATTTTATTCTCCAGCCGCGACTGCCTGCGGTTCCATTTTCATCGAAGCTTCAGAAATTTCAGGTCCGCCGACGATGATCATGCCGTCTCTGACAACTACAGATCCGACTTCGTCTTCATTTGTGACGAGAACCGGCGTAATGGTCGGGCATCCCGCAGCGCGGATCGCATCCATATCGAATTCAAGCAGCAGCTGACCTTTGATGATCTTGTCGCCGCTCTTGACATGAGCCTTGAAGGGCGCGCCGTTCAGATCGACGGTTTCCAGACCGACGTGGATAAGCAGTTCGACGCCGGATTCAGACTTCAGACCCAGTGCGTGAAGCGTATCGAAGATCGTCAAGCAGGTACCGTCGAAGGGTGCGTAAATCCTGCCTTCTTCGGGCTTTACTGCAAAACCATGGCCGAGAAGACCTTCTGAGAATGTCGCGTCCGGAACTTCTTCAATCGGAACGATTTCGCCAGCGACCGGAGCTGCGATAACGGTAGTTTTCCCATGCTTTTCTGTTTCAGTATCCTGCGCTTCGACAGGTTCGTCCTTGTAGGTCAGATAAGCCATGACGAATCCCAGTACGAAGGGTGTGAGAGCCGCGAGAATCGCCGGAATGAAATTCGGAGCTTCAGGGTTGACCATCCCCAGCAGGGCTACGATACCCATGCCGGTGAAGCTGTACATCATTGTATGTGTGAGCATGACGATCACGCCGGAAGACATCGCCGCGATGCAGGAGACGATAAACATCCTGATGTGCGGCAGAGTTACGCCGTAAATTGCAGGTTCTGTGACTCCGAAGATACCGGAGATGAAAGCAGGCAGCGCGATTTCCTTAAGCTGTTCGTTCTTCGTCTTCAGGTACATCGCGAGAACGACGCCGATCTGGGCGAAACTCGGGAACATGACGAGGGCCATGACCGTATCCGGGTTGCCGGAGAGTACATTCATAAACGAGAAGGATGTAAGCGCGCTGTGAATACCGAACAGCACGAGAATCTGATACAGACCTGTGATAGCCATGCCTGCAATGATCGGAGCCGTATTGAGCAGAGCGTTGATGCCTGCGTTGACTGCGTTGCCCAGAGCGATGGAAGCCGGGCCGATAAAGGCGAAGCCGATCGGGATAACGATCATCAGCGTGATCAGAGGTGTCATAAAGCCGGACACTGTCTTAGGCATCCATTTATTAATCCATTTTGACAGCGGAACTGCGATAGCGGTAATGATGATAACAGGCAGGAACGAGCTTGTGTAAGTCGCGTTGACGATTCTGCCGAAGAGGCTGATATCGACTCCGTTTAATGTCGGGTAGCACAGTGACGCCCCGATGATAAGTCCGAGGAAGGGTTCGCCTCCGAGATGCTTCGCGAGGTTGTAGCCGAGGATGATTGGCAGGAAATAGAACACCGCGTCTGCGACGCCGCTGAGCAGCAGGTACATGCCGCTTTCAGCAGACATCAGGCCTGTCATGACGAGGACTGTCAGCAGTCCCTTCATAACGCCGCCTGCACAGATCATGTTCAGGGCCGGTCCGATGGATCCGACAATCGTATTGAGCACGCGGATTACGATATTGCCCTTCTTGCCTTCGCCGGTATTTCCGTCGGCTGCAACGCCGTCGGCCATTCCGAGCTTGTGACACACCGCGTCGTATACTTCTTCCACCGCGTCTCCGATAACGACCATGTATTCGCCTCCGCCCTTTACGACAGAGATGACGCCGTTCATATTTTTGATTGCATCATCGTTTGCAATGCTTTCGTCTTTCAGTCTGAAACGAACGCGGGTTACGCAGTGACGCAGACCTGAGACGTTGTCCCTGCCGCCGACGTTGTCGACGATTTTTCCGGCCAGCGCGCCGTAATCGATAGTTTTCTTCTTAGCCATTTTTCTTCTCCCGTGATTCAACTCTTCGATCTGCAGATCTGTGTCGCCGTTACTTCTTGATTTAATAATAAAGCCTCGGAACAGATATATCAAATGCCTATACTTAATAGTTTATTATAGGTTTTTTCTATGGAGAGAAGTCTAAAAAACCATCCCACAACTTCGATAAGCTTTCCGGGATGGCTTTAGATTATCTATTATTTTTAACTGATTCTTTCGATCGATTCAGCTGTTCAGTCTGACAGTGCCGTTCCGTTTGACGCAATCACATTTTGATACCAATAATATGAATCCTTGGGATATCTGGCCAGATCCTTCAATTCAGTATCTGTCCTGTCCACGTAGATCAGGCCGTACCGCTTGTGATATCCGTTGCTCGTGGAGAGCAGATCGATGGCGGACCAAGGATTATAACCGATGACCTCAACACCGAGATCGACAGCTCTTTTAATCGCCTGAAGATGGGTTTTCATGTAGTCTATTCTGGCTGTGTCGTGAATCTGATGATCTTCGGTCAGAACATCGACTGAACCCAGCCCGTTCTCCGTGATCATCAGCGGAACATTGTAACGGCTGTATAGATCCCGAAGCAGGTATTCCATTCCGATCGGATCGATTGCCCAGTCCCAGTCTGTCGTCTCCAGCTCCGGATTGCGGCATATCCGGTAAAATCCGGGCTGTGTTTCATATCCCGACATTTCGCCTTTTTTACCGCTCATATTAAAGCCGGCAAAGCTTCGGGGCTGATCCGGCGGACAGTACTCCGCTGCTTCGCTGTTATAATAATTGATCGCGATGTAGTCTGATTTTCCGCTGGCAATCAGCTCCATATCGCCCGGCTCGATAACAGGCGCCAGTCCGTTCTGCTCGAGATAGGTCATTGCCGCTTTATTATAGAATCCCTTCATGTACACATCCAGATAATAAGCATTTTTGAGATCGTGAGCATTAAGCGCTGCCAGAGCATCCTCCGGCTTCGAGCTGGCTGCATAGATAGGAGCATAACCCAGTGCCGGTCCGACTTTTCCTCCAGGAACAAGCTCATGGACCAGGTTGCAGGCGATGGCGTGGGCCATGTTCATATGATGGTTGATCTGAAAGCGGAGCTGATCGTTATCCTGCAGCTCTTCCCTGATGATATTCTTTCTCGTCCAGAACTGAACGATAATGCTCTGTTCGTTGATAGTAAGCCAGTATTTGACTCTTTCCTTGAATCCGCTGATCACAAAGCGGGCATAGTTTTCAAAATCGGCGACGACCTGTCGATTGATCCAGCCGTCATACTTGTCGACCAGGGCCATCGGAAGATCGTAATGATACAGCGTTACGATGGGCTCCAGATCATTTTCGATGCAGCAGTCTATAAGCTCGTTGTAAAAATCGACGCCCTTCTGATTGACCTCGCCGGTTCCGTCCGGGAAGATCCTGCTCCATGCGATGGAGAACCGGTACGAGGTGAGACCGAGATCTTTAAACAGCGCGATATCTTCTCTGAAACGGTGATAATGATCGCTGGCAGTCTGGGCATCCGCAAAGCCTGTACGTTCGGCATAGGCCGCGGCTTCGATATCCTGCTGCGAAGCCTTTTTTCCGTCCTCGCCTGCCGCTCCTTCGCACTGGTAAGCGCTGGTAGAAGCTCCCCATAAGAAACCGGCCGGAAATGCGCTGTTTTTTTCCTGCATCAGCACACCTTTTCCATTAGAATCGAGCTTTCCATCTTTTCGTTGAAAGCTTCGAACAGCGTGATCAGCTTTTCGGTCAGATTTATTTCAGTCATGACGGTCATCAGCGTATCCTGCGCATGATTGAACAGCAGACTGGGTTCGTATTCGGCTTCTCCGGCGATCTGTGTCTGGATGATTTCAGTCTGGGCGTTATGGGCCTTCGTGATATATGCCTTCGCTTCAGCCAGATATTCTCTCGCTTTATCGAAATCAAACTGCGAGACTGCATCCAGCGCCTGGTTCGCCTGTTCTCTTGCTTCTCCGGCTGTGACCACAATTTCCATCGCTACTTCGGTAATTTTATCATCGTAATTCATTTGATTTTATCCTTTACTTTATACTTCCCTGTTTACGCTTCTGCGATTCCGGCTGCGTCGGACGAAGTTTCATATTCTTCATTTTCAGCTGCTTCATTCGCTTCTTCCATGATGCATTCTTTTTCATATACCTTGAAGAACGGAAGCCATACTGTGAAATAGATCGCGAACAGAACCACATACAGCGGAATGGCTCTCCAGTCCTGGGTGATCATGACACTTGAGAAGGGGGCGGGGATCTGCCCCACCTGGATCATTTTAGACGGGATATTCAAAAGTGAGAAATGCATTGCCAGCCATACGATAGCGGAACCGAGAATCGTATTGATCCACATCGGCAGCATCAGCATCGGATTAAAGACGACCGGAGCGCCGAACATCAGCGGTTCGTTGATGTTGAAGATGGAAGGTGCGATACAGATCTTGCCCATTACGTTAAGTTTCTTGCACTTTGAACGCAGCATCATAACGTTCAGCGGAAGAGTAGCTCCGACGCCGCCCATCGTGATGAGCGCTGCGGTGAAGACTGTTTCGCTGGTGGCGATATTGACTGCCGCTCCGCCTCCTGCGACGGCCGCAATATTTTCCGCGATCGCGACGAGAAAGATCGGTGTCGTTACGGCATTGAATACCCAGCTTGAAATTCCCAGCGAATAGAAAACAGCCGGTACCAGGCATATCAGGATAAAGCCCGGCAGGGTCTGCGCGCCCCACTGAAGCGGGCTGAAGATCCAGACAAGTGCGTTATAAAGATCGAAGTGAAGTACGTCTCTGATGAGCATTCCGACAATAAAGGTAATGGTGATCGGAATAATATTGTTGATCCATTCGGTGACGAAGTCAGTGATGGAATCGTTGTTTTTCATCAGATTAAGCTTGGCATACAGATGGAACACCAGCGCCGTCAGCAGGCCTGTTATAAGACCCAGCATGATACCGGAAGCTCCGATACGGACATTCTCGACCATAAACATTTCGTTATCGATAGTCGCGTTGCTGAACAGCAGCAGCAGCCCGACGGCCGTCAGACTGGCGTATATCTTATACTGCCCATGTCCCAGCTTGACCATCGCTTCATGAGTCACAAGGAAGACGATGTAGACTGCAAGCAGTCCGAACGTGAAATTAAAGACAATGCTCAGATCAGGAAGGAAGGTCAGATAGGAGCGGAATACATTGTAGAAAGAGATGAGAGAGCCGGTCAGGATAAACGGAAGGACCTTCTTCATCGTGCTTGCCACCGAGTCGATCCACGGATTGGCAAACACCTTCTGACAGCCGGGGGCGAAGGAATTAGTTAGCCAGTTCATCAGTTTGTTCATCTTAGTTCTCCTCACCGGTTAATCTGACGATCTGATCGAGGAGCGCTTCACCGTCGATATTCGAGTATGTCGACGCAGGAATCATTTCAACCTTGATGCCGCGGGGTTCGCAGAGGGTCTTCAGATGATCAAAAGCGCTTTTATAATGGGGACCGATAAGCAGAATGTTAATCTGATCCAGATATTCGGTAATGACGCTTTCACTGCGCGCTTCGATGTTCAGGTTCAGTTTTCTCTTCTTTGCAGCCTTTCGCGCCTTCTGAGCGAGGAATCCGCTTGAAAATCCAGCTCCACAGCAAAGCATTACGTCGTATGATTTCATTTTATTTCTCCGTGTTATTTTCTAAGTTCTCAGTGTCTTCAATAATCTGTATAAGTCGTCTGTAGCTCTTTTCCTGAGCCAGACCTTTCATCAGCTGCCTGTCCATCATGAAGGTGGGCGCGGTATGATAAAAAGATGCTAAATCTTCTTTGCTTTTTGAGATCGACAGTAAAAATACGATCTGCACTTCATGCGTCTGCCACTGGACAGGTTTCTTCAGAATGGCTGTCGCGACAAACGTCGTTTCTGTCATCGGCTGGTACGGATGCGGAATAGCAACACCGTCGCACAGGTCCGTCTGCATGATTTCTTCGCGTTCTAAAACGCTTTTCTCGAAGGCGTCCGGGATGTCGTAATTCCGGGCGATCAGTCCGCATATGTTCTTCAGTACTTCCGTTCTGTTTTCCCCTTCGACCTCGGTAAAAAATAAATCCGGTCTGAAATATTTTCTGATACTTTCAGACTCGTTCTCTTCGAGAAGCTGTCTGACTGTTCGGATATTTCGTTCGTCGAAGAAGTACTGAATCTGGCAGATCGGAATGACCGTATCAAGATCCACCGGAACAGTCGTGAAGATAAAGTCAAAACGGGAGAGATCCACATGATGGAGCTGATTAAGATCCGTCGTTTCCACACTGGCCAGGTAATCGCCGAAGGTTTCTTTAAAGCGGTATTCGAATAATTTTGAAGTTCCGACACCCGATGCGCAGACCAGAAGGATGCTGCTCTTTCTCCTGGTATACTTCTGTCTTTCGATTGAAAGTGCAAAGCACAGTGCCAGGTAGCCTATTTCGTCTTCCTCAACCACAACACTGAAGTACTCGGACAGTACTGTAGAAGCCTGGGCTGCAACAGCGTATGGGAAGCTGTAATTTTCCTTGATCTCACGCAGCATCGGATTTCTCAGATGCAGGTGATACAGGAGTCGCACTCGGAGCGGGACCAGATGCTGGCGCAGGTTTGTCTGCAGGTCGAAATCGCTGTGAAGATCCAGCTGGAAATTCCGTTCGACACTCTCAAGCATCTGATTGACCAGCTTGTTGATCTCCATATCGATCATGACGCCGGACTGGGCGCTGCCCATGATCTTCTTTTTACCTGACATATGAACTGCCAGATACTTGATCTCTGAGCGAGAAATCTCCGTGTTCAATACTTCCTGGATCTTTATCGCTGTCTGTTCCGCGACCCTGATGTCTTCTTCCTCCAGCAGATACGGACCTCTGTCAAGCTCGGAAAGAGCTGTCGGATGACCGTGCTCAGCGCGATCGATCATAATCTGAATCTGAAGTACCGTTGTCGACATTTCTGATTCATAAAGAGTGTAGCCGCATTTCAAAACGGTCTGCTCAATGCAGTCTCGAACGATTTCAGAGCTGACGAACCGCTGCCTGAGCTTCGACTGAAAGCCTGAATCTTCCGACTGAATCAGGTGACTTAACAGCAGCCTTATGTCAAACTCTCTTCCTGCCGATTTCATTCCGTAATGGGGGCGTCTTTCTATTTCGAGGTTATAACGACGAAACAGTCCTTCGACATTTTTTAAATCTGAGGAAATCGTTTTTCTCGAGACAAAGTACCTGTCCGCAAGATCGTCGATTTTCACATAACCGTCTGTGTCCAATAAATCATAAGCCAGAGAATTGATTCTCTGCTGAGAGATAACAGGGAAAGTATCTTTCGAATCGGTTTGAATAAATCCCTCGAAGGCTTCGTCGTTTTCTATCTTCAGGCATATTCCCTGCCCGTATTTCTTATTAAGCAAGGCTCCGTTTTCTTTGAGAATCTCATCAAGCTCTTTCGTCAGCTTGCGGAGCGTCTTCTCGCTGATACGCATCTCGCCGGCTAACTGATTCAGGGTATGATACTTTCCATCGTCGAGTAAATTCATTAGTTTTACCAGCTGATAATCAAAAGTCATACTTCCTCCTTCCCGTGTCAATCAATATGTTCGCTGCAGCAATCTTATCGATGTATTTAGTTTACAATCGAAACAGATAATGTTCTACAGCCAAAATTTCCGTTTCAATTCGGAAAATACTGCCCCGAATGGTTCATCTAAATTCAAACTCACTCCTGCTGTCCAGATTGACTTAATGAGGGCGTGGTTATAAGTTAACAATAAATTCGCAATATAATAATTTTCTCTCAAATAATACAAACTAATTCTTACAGAAAGAGCTGGATCAATATGGAAGACCGTTCATACCGTCATCTGCTGGAACGCGCAGCTGAACATTACCCGTCTCGTACAGAGACCCTGGAGATTATCCGCGGCGCATTAGATAATGCAGCAAATCGTGAGCTGCTGTTCGAAGCTGCACGAAATGTTCGCAGAAATACCTGCGGCGATCAGTTCCGCCTGACCGGCGGGATCTCCAGCGTGCTGCCATGCAGACTCGCCCCGCTGTGTCTGTACTGCCCGTACTGGCGCTCGCCGGAAGCGCAGCAGGCCAGTACAGATGAGATTGTCGCCGCAGTGCATCATTTTAAGCGTGAAGGCATACGCGAGTTTCACCTGAGCGGCGGGACCATACCCGGCAGCGACGGAAGCGAACTGCTGTCCATCGTCCAGGCAATCTGGAATTCCGGTATTCGCGATATGGAAATTACGATAAACTGCGGCGCGGCACTCAACGTGGAAACGATGAGGCGCATGAAAAAAATGGGTGTCGTAAAAACAGGCGTCGTGTTTGAAACAGCAGACCGTGAGCTGTTCAAATCGATGAAGCCCGGAGACAGCTTTTCTGCAAAAGAAAAGTTTGCGTGGGATATAAATGAAGCCGGACTTCAAATGCACTCCGGTCTGATGGCGGGTCTCGGGCAGGAGGAATCACGCCCTGAAAACTATACGGACTCCCTGATCTACCTCCGGCAGTTTCCCCATATGCAGAGCCTGTATATCTCGAAATTCAGACCGGATCCGTCCATCCCGCTTAAGAACAAGGAGCAGTGCCCTCTCGACGAAGCCTGTGTGCTTGTTTCCGCAGCCCGGCTGGTCCTTCGGGACAAAGAGATCCGCATCGCGGCGGGCTGGAATCCGCAGGAACGAGTAAGCGGAATCCTCGCCGGAGGCGGGAATGAATTATGCGCGATGATGCTCAATCACCATGCGGCTTACTGGAAACCCGGAGATACCGCAGAGAATTATGAAAGCCGGCTGGAAATTTCCGACAGCCGTTCCGAGCAGAGGGCGATGATTGATAAAATGGGACTGGAAATTCAATAAATTGAATTCGGAGGAGCATTATGATTACAGTCTATGTTTATGTTCTCGATACTTTGGCCGACTGAGAAATCGGATACGTCACTGCGGAGCTGAATTCCGGCCGCTTTTTCAGAAAAGACGCGCCGGCAGTTTCCCTCAAAACGGCAGGCTGCTCGAAGGATCCGATTCGTTCAATGGGCGGACTTACCGTCGTTCCCGACTGTCTGATTGAAGACATTGATGTGTATGAAAACAGCATTCTGCTGCTGCCAGGCGCAGATACGTGGAACGACGCGAAGCTTTCTATGCGCTGATGCAGACGCTGCCCTCCGAAAACAAAAACTGATAATCACGACAAAAACAGCCGCGTCGATCTTTGCTAATCGATGCGGCTGTTAATTTCCCCGCTTTAATACGGTTTTCTATTTTCCGAAGAAGTTGATAAACAGCGAGACCCCGAAGCTGTTGATGAAATCAACGAACAGGCTCCCGACCACCGGGATAATCAGGAATGCCTTCGGGGACGGCACGAACTGCTGAGTCAGCGCCTGCATGTTAGCCATCGCGTTGGGCGTCGCGCCCATGCCGAAACCGCAGGTTCCGGCGGACATGACCGCCGCGTCGTAGTCGCGTCCGAGGGCGCGGAACACGACGAAACGGACAAACAGGAACATCAGCAGGACCTGCGCGAACAGCAGCACAAACATCGGGACGGCCAGCGAAGCCAGCTGCCACAGCTGGAGCGACATCAGCGCCATCGCGAGAAACAGCGACAGACTTACGTTGCCGATCTCGCTGATCTCGTAATCGTAGACCCTGATCCGTCCCGTCAGGTCTCCGTAGTTGCGGATTACCGCGCCGACGATCATTGCGCCGATGTACGAAGGAAACGACATTCCCGTAAATGATAAAAGATAGGTCACCAGCGTACCGATTCCCATCGCAATCGCGACCTGATAGACGGATCTTGCGAGCAGTCCGTGGGGGATCGCCCGTGTTTCTTCGATGATTCCGCGATCCATATCGGTGATCCTGGATTCGAGTCCGCGGGCCAGATTGTATTTATCGATCAGATGCTTGCCGAGAGGGCCGCCCAGCATCGACCCTGCGATCAGACCGAAGGTCGCCGCCGCCATCGTCAGACTCGGAGCGGCCGATACGCCCGCTTCTTCGAGCAGCGGCGCAAACGCGCCGGCGCTTCCGTGACCGCCCAGCATCGGGATCGAACCCGTACACAGCGCGAGCAGCGGAGATACGCCCACTGCCGGCGCCAGGACGACTGCGACAAAATTCTGCAGAAAGACGAGCACGACAATCAGCAGTAGGAAGACGATAAGCGCTTTTCCTCCTTCTTTAAGAGGCTTGAGCGAAGCGCCGAAACCCGCCGCCGTAAAGAAGCAGGTCATGAAGAAATCCTTGAGCGTCATGTCCATCGACAGATCGAAGGCGCCTGTCATATGGGCATAAAGCGTTACGAACGAGAACAGCAGACCGCCTACGACAGGCTCCGGAATACAGAACCTTCTCAGGAAGGCGACATGACGCAGCATAAACCGTCCGACATACAGGACGACCACCGCAAGCGCCAGCGTCTGAATCATAGTAAGTTGAATGACCATCTTCTCAGATTCTTTCTTTTAATTTAGGTATCTCATTATATTTTTCCCTAAACTGAAGGATCAAATCAATAAGGACAATTTACCTGAGAACAGAGCCGCCATGCAGGGCAGAACCGGTCAGGTCATCTCATCCCGCATCGCGTCGATAATATTTTCTCTGCTTATCTTCCTGACGACGTACATCATCGAGATAAAAATCACGACAAACACCCCGATAATGCTGACAGCGAAGGCTGCCCACGGAAAGACAAAGCTGATATCCGCCCCGCCTGCATTCATTCCGAGATAGACGAGCCAGGACAGCAGCGCAGAGACCGGCAGGCCGAACAGCAGCGTACGGAATCCGTAAAACGCACATTCGTAACACATCATCCGGTTAAAATCCCGTCTGCTCATCCCGACGGAGCGCAGCATGGCGAGCTCCCGTTTCCTGAGCATGATATTCGTCGAGATCGTGTTGAACACATTCGCCATGCCGATCAGGGTCATCATCGTGACGAAAACGGTGCTGAACAGACTGATAACGAAGCTTATATTCCGGTTCTCTTCAAAGACTTCCGCAAGATTATCCAGCTTGTAAGGCTGAGGGATCCCGGCATCCTGCGCGATGGACTCCATCTCCGCTGCTGATTCCGACGGCGTATTCGAGCGGAAGGTCAGCGCGGTCACCGCTCCCGACGTATCGAACTGGCTGCGCATCGAGTACGGCGCGATGACGATCAACGTATAATCCTGACCGGAGACCGCTTCCACCGGCGGCGTATCCACCGGAATCGTATCCACAAAGGTCACATCGACGCTCTCTTCTGATCCTCCGGCGGACGGAGCAATCGCCAGGACGGCTGACGGTTCGGCAAACAGATCCGCAAGCTCGCTCTTTCCGTCTCTGTCCACCTTCACCTTTGCGGCGGCGACCATATGATTTTTCTGTCCGGAATACTCCGATTCGGAGAACCCCAGACTTTTGATGAAATTCCGGTAGACGCTGTCCTCGACAAACTGGATCTGCAGCGACAGATCGACGGCCTGGCCGGCAGCGGCCTCATCACCTGAGATTTCTTCCCATGCTGGCGACAGCTCCGATGTATTGACGCTGCAGCTGTAATCCGCGACCGCCTGATACGAGCTTTCGGTCACGCCTGAGACACTGCGGAACCGATCGTACAGACTGAACATCTCGCTCTCGCCGATATCCTGAGAATAGAAGCACAGATCGAAATCGCTGTCGACGATCGAATTCTGCCCTGCCTGTTCAAGATCTGCGGAGAAGGAGCTTGCCGTGATCAGCAGGACCACACTGAAGGTCAGCGACAGCACGACGCTGCGATACCGCTTTTTATTGCGTTTGAAATTTTTCAGCGCCAGCGTCCCTTCGAGACCGAACAGGCGCTGAGACAGATCGGAGACTTTGACGGCTTTCGAGTCGATCTTCACCTCACCGGTCTGCCGGATGCACTCTATAACGGGGATTGAGGCGGCCTTTCTCGCAGGAATATACGCGGAGATCAGAATTGTGATCAGGCTTACGACAGCCGCGACGATAATTGCAGGCGCTGTGACTGTCATCGTCAGCGGAACGCTGCTGTACGCAAAATCCGAAAAGTTCTTCGCCACAACCGAAATGACGAGCTGAATCGCGCCGAGTCCTGCCGCGATGCCGATAGGTATCCCGACCGCGCCGATGCACAGTCCTTCGAACAGGACCGATCGTCTGAGCTGACCGGCGGTGGCGCCGACGGATGACAGAATGCCGAACTGGCGCATCCGTTCGCTCAGCGAAATATTGAACGAATTGTATATCAGAAAGACGGAACCCGTCATGATCAGGATCGTCAGGATCACGCCTGCCGTGTACAGCAGTGTGTTCATCCAGATGTCGCCCGAAACTCCGGTGAAGCGCAGAACATTGTTGTTCAGGATGCTCGCATAGGCTCCGCCTGCTTCCTTCACGTAGGACTGAACCGACTTGAGATCCCTGAGGGTGACGAAGACACTCCAGCTCTGGGGAGACTGCGCGTCCGCTGCCGTGATGACCGTATAGCCCGGAGCTGTGGATTCCTCGAAGGACGGTCGTTCATAGAAACCGACGACCCTGCATATCTTCTGCGATTCCGGCTTAAACTGCTCCGAATCCCCTGAATACGGCGTATCCTGTCCCAGCGTTTTCTCACCCGAGACACGTCGTCCGATATCGAGAGTTATGGTATCGCCGATCGAACAGCTGACTCCGCCGTTAGCTGCGACATGAGACGGGATCAGGATCTCCGAGCTGTTTTCCGGTATCCTGCCGGAGGTTAACGTAAGAGGCACAGTATCGAAGGCGCCGCTGCTGAAGCCTTCGAGATACACATAGGGCTTGTCCGGGTTCTGTGATCCGGGCAGCAGCGCATAGCCGATATTCTCGACAGAGGCGGTCCCTGAAACCTCCGGATTCTGCTGCTGTTCCTCGATAAACGACTGAGGGACGTCGAGGAACTCGACCGCCCAGCCGCCGTATTTCTCAGCCGCACCGTTAATCATATAGCTCTGCAGAGACACGACAAAGACCGCGACAGCGGTGATCATTGCGGCCGACAGCACGACCCCGATGATCGTGACGAGGGTCCGCGTCCTGTTGTTTTTCAGACTCTTCAGAGCCGCTTTATTCAGAATGTTCACGAACGGCCCGTCAGCCTTTCGTCACGGGTAATCCGACCGTCCGAGATCGTGATAATCCGGTCCGCCTGCAGCGCGATATTTTCGTCATGAGTGACGATAATCAGCGTCTGATGATACTTCCTGTGACTCTCCTTGAGCAGCCTGATAATTTCGTGACCGTTCCTGCTGTCGAGACTTCCGGTAGGCTCGTCGGCGAGCATGACGGCCGGAGCGTTCATCAGCGCGCGGCCTATCGCGACCCGCTGCTGCTGGCCGCCGGAAAGCTGGTTCGGCAGATGGTTTCTGCGCTCCTTCATTCCCAGCAGCTCCAGCAGATCATCAAGACGCTCCTCGCTTACCTTCCTGCCGTCTAGAAGCACGGGGAGGGTAATATTTTCCGCTGCGTCCAGTGTTGGGATCAGATTATGAAACTGGTAGATAAGCCCCACCTGACGCCGCCTGAAGATAGCCAGTTTCTCGTCATCCTGCGCGTAAACATCCTGACCCTCAAGGATAACCTTTCCGCCTGTGGGCTTGTCGACACCGGCAATCGTATGGAGCAGCGTCGATTTTCCGGAACCTGAGGATCCGGTAATCGCGACAAACTCCCCTTTTTCAATCGTGAGCGAAACGTGATCCAGCGCGGTCACGGCGCTTTCCCCCGTTCCGTATACCTTGCTCAGATCTTCTATCTTCAGAAATGCCATATAAAGCTCCTCTCCTCTATGATGTCAATCATACATGTCAATCAGGTCTGCCATGTTTTCAAAATCTTTCTGATTACCATCATAGAGGTTTCCGCTTACATTCCGGTGACTTTAAAGTGAGAGATCCGTCACTTTGGAAAACGGATCCTGAAAAGGGCGCCGCCCTCCGGATGATTTCCGGCCGAAACGGTGCCGCCCTGCCTGATAATAATGCTCCGGCACAGCGCCATTCCGATCCCGTAACCTGAGACTGCGGAGTTTTCCCCCCGGTAGAACCGTTCGAACAGATGAGACAGCTCCTCATTGCCGAAGCCTCTGCCGCTGTCATGTATTGTGATCTCACCGTACAGCGGATTGTCCGAGCACAGGATATCGATCGTCCCGGAGTCCCCCGCACTTTCCATACTGTTCTTGACGAGATTGCGGACCGCCTCCGACAGCCAGCCGGCATCACAGTCGATAATCATCCGGTCAGGAAGCTCGGTCCGGAGCGTGATGTCGTGCAGATCCATCGGTATGAGCAGCGGACGAAGGGCCATATCCATCAGCTCCTTCACATTGACCGGCTCGTTCTGAAATTCGATAATCCCCGCATCGAGGCGCGACAGCTTCAGCAGAGAGGTAATGAGCCGGTCCATCTGCGCGAAGAGCTCCTCGTTTTCGCGGATCAGAATCTTTCTCCGGACGGGATCATCCTCGTTTTTCAGCAGTGACAGCACCAGATTCGCCGAGGTAAGCGGGGTGCGCAGCTGATGGGCGATATCCGCCAGCGAATCGGCCAGATTGACCTTTTCCTGTCTGAGCGCGGCGTTCTGTTCGTTGAGCCGCGTCGTCATCTTCGCAATCTCATTCTGCAGAATCGACAGCTCCCCTTCGTCAAGCTCCGCGATGCAGATTCCGTCATCATCGTGCAGAACGAGATCGATCTGATCGGCAAGCTCTGCGAGTTTTCGGTAGCGGATCCGGGTGAAGATAAAAAAAGCCGTCCCGAACGCGGCTGCGGTGATCAGGATCAGCAGTCCTGACTCACGGCTGACGCTAAAGCCTGCGGCTGCGGCTGCTCCTGTAATGATCAGAAAAATGACTGCGAACCGGCGGATCTCCTTATTTCGAAACACATCCGCCTCCGAGCCGGTAACCGGTTCCGCGGACAGTCAGGATGATCTTCGGATTCGAGGGCTCGTCTTCGATCTTCTCGCGCAGTCTCTTGATATAGACGGTAAGGGTGTTGTTGTTGACATATTCGCCTGCCGCATCCCACAGCTCGTCAAGCAGATGCTCGCGGGTGATGACGCTTTTCGGACTGCTGACAAATACGAGAAGGAGACGGTATTCGAGAGCCGACAGAAACACCTCGGCTCCGTTCCTGCTTACCGTCCCGCCGGCCGTATCGACCTGAAGTCCACCCATCTCGAAAACAGCGGGCGAACGGCCGCTGTTCCGCAGGGCCGCGCCGATACGGGCGATAAGCTCTCTCGGCCGGAAGGGTTTTGTGATATAGTCGTCCGCGCCCATATTGAGCCCTGTCACGACGCTCGCTTCATCGCCTGAAGCCGTCAGAAAAATCACCGGAATATTCCGGCTCTGTTTAATCTCCGTGCAGACCGCGTAGCCGCTGCCATCCGGAAGACAGATATCTACGAGGGCGAGATCATACGGATGATCACCGAGACTGCCCGATGCTTCAGCCTTCGAGGCGGCGCGGGTAACCGCAAATCCTTCCGACTGAAGAAGCAGTGTCAGATTCTTCGCGATCTCCGTATCGTCTTCGACGAGAAATATGTTTTTCATAGAATTCATTCTCTCGCTCTGCGCCGTTTAGAGCGGCGTTCCGAGGTTCGCGTAATTATAAACTCCCGCCGCCAGCAGCCTGTCTTTTTCATCGTATATTTTTACTTCGCTGACAATAAGCCTTTTCCCCGCTTTGAGCACCTCGGCTTTACATACGAGTTTTTTTGAATCTAACGCGGGACGCAGGAAATTCAGATCTCCCGAAGCAGTAGAGATTTTATAGCCGTGAGTAGCTGCAGCAGCTCCGCCTATCGAATCTGCCAGCGTAAAATAGCAGCCGCCGTGAACGGAGGAGATGATATTCATAAATTCCTCTTTGATCACCATCTCACCTTCCGCGTAGCCGGGAGTGATTTTCGTCGTCTGAATTCCGAGAAAGACCGCAAAAATATTTTCTTTATTCCGCATGTTTCTGATTTCTTCGCAGGTTAGCATTTGTGACCTCTGGTTCTTTATTGGATTTTGAAATATGATAATTATGTCGATTTTCGATATGCCGCCACCTTCACTGATAATAAATACCATAACAAAATTAACTTTGTCGAGGATGTGATGGGCTATATGGGCTCTCATTCCATGGACGATTACTTCCATACGATTCAGGAGGATCTGAAAGCAGCCTATGAAAACCTCGACTGGGAAGCGATCGACAGATTTGTCGAGGATCTCGTCCGTTATGAAAAGGTCGCCGCATTCGGACTGATGTTCTCGGAAACGGCCGCGGTCGATCTGCAGGTCAAGCTCGGCTACAACGGCAAGTTTATCGTAACCAACATGAACGACAGCAAGCAGATCGAATACCTCAGAAACGCCGACGAAGATACATTGAGGAAAAAAACTCCAAATAAACGAAATAAAAAAGGAATGCTGCAATAGTCAGTTTTAACAGCATCCCCGATATGGTCAATGATATGCAGGCTTCTAATTTCCCGCTTCGATTATAAACGACTGTGCCGGCGGCCGTTTAACGGATTCGTACCTGTATCTGCGATTTAGCTGATTGACGCAGGACGACCGGCAAGTCTTAGTGATAACGGCGCCACTATAATCATCTGTATGGGCAGTGCGATGACAAAGTTGTACGGAAAAATTTCATCAATTTTACTGATTATCGGTGGAAATACAGTTCTGCAGGCTGCTGAAACAAGTCATTCCTTCGCCGATCGTAAAGACCGTTTCCTTACCGCTGTCATAGCCCTGCTGACTGCCGTCCAGCAGTACGCTGTAGCTCCCCGATTCTACCGTAAACGCAGCTTTCTGAAAATCCTGAACAGGAGAAATACTGACGGAATCTGAAAGACTGATCGTCTTACCGGCTGTCTGCTGTTCCGCAAAGGACAGCTGCGCGACCGGCTGCTGATAAACGTTATTGGTAAGCGGCGTAATCCCGTATTTCATTCCTGATACACAGGCCAGCGTTACATCCGGATTGACAGTGATTTTTCCTGTAAGGCAGCTGCTTCTTCCGATTCCGATACCTGATTCTCCGCCTGCCGCCGTAACAGTCCCGCCGTTTAAGACGATCCCGGTAACCGCGCCGTGGCTTCCGCCGCCGATCCCGGCCGCATCTGTTCCTCCGACTGCCGTGATGTCCGCTGAATTGATTGTAATGCTCCCGGCTGTCATCCCGTCCGTTCCGCCGATCCCTGCACCCTGGCTTCCGCCGAAGGCCTGCAGGCTTCCTGTCCCGTCGATCACGACAGAACCGTCTTCTGAAACCTGCAGCCCTGCTTTACCGTCGCCTGCACGAAGAGTATTCGTCCCCGAAACAGTCAGATTTACGCTCGCAGCGTTTTCAATAACAAACGGCGTTTCGCTGTCGATATTCAGATCGCTGATCATGATATTTTTATCTGCCGCACCGTTTTTAACGGTAACACCGCTGGCAGCCTGTCCGCCGTCGATGATATAACCGGAATTATTCATTGTCTTCTCGGATTCTGAGGGATCTGTGTCCGCGCCGACGTAATAGCCGTCGTTCCAGATCGTCAGATGGTTCCCTTCCTGAAGGGTGACAGACTGCAGCAGCGTGAGGTCCGCGTTTGTTCCGTCGAGAATTCCGGTAAAGGTCTTTCCGTCAGCGGATAACGTCACTCTCGTACCGTTCTGAATCGAATTTCCGTCCAGATATAAAATGATCTGTCCGCCGGCATTAGTCTGCATATCTTTAATGCCGTAATTGCTGGAGTCAAAGCGTTCAACTAATCCGTTTACTCCGGTATAACCGCCGATATTTAAATCTTGAACAGAACACTCAGCTGCGGCATTTCCCAAACCGTCTTTCAGGTTAAGCGTATAACGGGTAAGACGACTGCCCTCCATGTTTAAATTATTATATGCGTTAAGATACAGATAATTTTGAGGATCTGCATCAATCGATCCGCCTGTGACCTGAATAAATAACTTATCGCTCTCATATTGCGGAATGTCTGAACCTCTTCCTATATGATCAGCTGTACCATACCCTTTAGCTCTGATAGTCCCGCCGTTGACATATATATAATCCCCGTATCCAAATAACCCGCCGCCGATTCCCGCTCCTTCTCCTGCACCATATGCTGCAATACGGCCGCCGTTGATTGTGATACCGCCTGCTGACTCATTGCGACCACCGCCGATACCTGCTCCATCTTCACCGCCTTGAGCGTGAAGTTCGCCGTCTCCATTTATCGATAACCGGCAGCCTGATACCATGCCTGTTCTGATTCCCGCCTGGCCCGATCCGCTCTGGACCCAGTTTTCGCCGCTCAGAATAAGCTCAACCGCTGAGCATTCGTTTATATAGAACGCGCACTCTTCACTTTCTTCAGTATTGATAATCGTAAGATCCTTCAGAGTAATACTTCTATCTGGATTAAGACTGTGGTAACCGTCGACCTTAACCTGAAACGGGCTGGATGTTCCGTCTTCATTGACATTCGTACCTGTCAGTACGTAATCTCCTGTCCAGTTCTGCTTTGCTCCGCCGTTCATCGTGTAATATTCATCATAGACTTCCAGACATTGATCGCCGGGCTGGATCTGAATCGTCTTCGCTTCATTATCAGCCGCTTTTACTCCGCTTCCGTACAGTGCCATTGCAAACAGTATCAGTACTGTCATCATAATCATTGTGAATCCTGTTGCCGTGAATGCCTTTTTCATTTTTCTTCTCCTGGATCATCGCCTGAAATCTGATTTATTTACCGATATCGTTCTTTCTGCAGATCAAAGATCCGCACACCCTGTATCAATGTATTACTGTACTATCTATCTAATACATTAATACTGTTTAAGATTTCTGTCAACGGCTTTTCCACAAAATTTTAAAGATGAAATTAATTAGTATTTACAGCAATGATGTAACTGACTGCATCGTCTTAAGAGAATCATCGATCAAAAAACACAAATAAAAACCGCTCAGACTTGTGGTCTGAACGGTTCGTACTGTCTATAAGCTTTTATCTGTTCTATTTCGTATATCGTTTCACACCGTCAACGAGCAGATCGGTCGTAATACGGATCACATCGTTCACCAGAAGCTTCTTGCCGCTCTCAATCCATTTTCGATAGATGCTCAGCAGTGATTCCGATATAAATGTTTCGACAATTTCACGTTTTTCATTATCCAGTCCGGACAGCTCCGGGTAAATGATCCGTTCTGCGTTGACACGTTCGATCATCTGTTCCCGGATCCGGAGATAGCTGCCGCCGCAGGTGATCTTTTCGTAAAATTCGCCCTGTTCCTCAGAAAACACAAAGAATTCTCTGACCAGCTTATCCATATCCTTAAGGGTATAGTCTTTGATCCGCTCGCGATACTCGCCGGAGACCGATTCCTGCATTTCCAGGAGAAGATCGCCGAGGGTATCGTAATAGGTATAAAAGGTCTTTTTGTTGATCCTCGCCCGCTCGCACAGCTCCTTGACCGTGATCTTCTCATAATCCTTCTCGAGGATAAGCTCATGAAAGGCGCTTTTAACCGACTCGATCGTTTTCTGAACGCGCAGGTCCTCATTTCCGGTAAGTATCATTTTCAGATCTCCAAACTGCTGTTATTAATATGAGTCTTTCTGCCCGTATTATATGTCAGAATTTACTGAACATTAATGCTGTAAACACCGGAACGCATCGAAGCAATGGTGCCGCCGTCGATGAGCAGGTCTGTTCCGTTAATGAAGCCGGCATGTTCACCGAGAAGGAAAGCTCCCGCTTCTGCAATTTCATCGATGGTGCCGGTTCTCATTGCGGCTGAAGCGTCGATCATAGCCTGATAGTTGTCACCTGCCGCTGCAAACTCATCATAAGCAAGAGGCGTCACGATGATACCGGGGCTCAGTGAGTTGATACGCGCCCGGCGTTCTTTCCAGGTGGTTGCCGCCGCCTTGAGCGCCTGAAGCTGGTTTACTCTCTTCGCGATGATATACGCGGCTCCCGAATTGGTCGCCGTTTCCTTGATAAACGGAATATCCATCAGCTCCTCTGTCGATGCTGCGAGGATCTGAGATTCGACGTCAAACGGGATAGGCATCATATAGCCTGTCTGGCTTGAGATCAGAAGACCGGCCCCGCCTCTGGCCATAACCTTTCCGAAAGCATCGACAGCGTATCCGGTCCCGACCATATCGAGATTCAGGATCTGTTCAGGCGACGCCTGATTCGGAGAAGCTCCCGCTGTATCGATGAAATACATGACATCGCCCAGGGCCGCTGCCTTCTGTGCAAAGGCTTCGATGGAATCTTTTTCCAGTGCGTTGACAATCATGGTTTCCACATCGTAACCGCTGTAACGAAAATCCGTCGATACCTTTTCCAGATTTTCCGCGCTGATATCGCCCAGCAGTATCTTTCTGCCTGCCGCGATTCTTCTGACAATCGCCGTTCCCATACTGCCTGCTCCCAGCAGTGCAATTACGTCCTTCTTTTCGTTTCTGTCAAAAATCATAGTGTTCTCCTTGTATTCTTATACTTTTAGATCGTTTTATTCCGCGTCCGCCGCTTATTCGCCTTGAGTTTCTTATTACACTCTCATTCTACAAGCATAAGATTCCGTGGACAACGGGCAGTTTTTTCAATTCGGTGACTTAAGCAACCAACTCGCAGAAAGAGTTTCCTAACACTTGAACGTTCCCATTTAGACTCAGCGCAATCTCAAACTATCGGTGATTTTTCGTTCTCAAACCACCGTCCCGGGCCTCGAGTTTCAGAAAATGAAACTTTTCGGGTTTGCTTCAAACCGCCCTTATACTAAAGACATCGAAAACAACAGCACAGATTTTCAGAAGAAAACGGAGGAATTCATGAAACTGGACAAATCATTCTTATGGGGCGGCGCGACCGCAGATTTTCAGGTGGAAGGCGGTTATCAGGAAGGCGGACGCGGACTGTCGACTCACGACTTTGAAATGGCGGGAAGCCACGAACATCCCCGCTGCAACTCTCTGATTCTGGCCGACGGTTCATTCGGCGAAACCAGAAGCAGCTTTTTCAATCCCGAAGATCTGACGGACGGAGCAGAGCCGCATCTTTACGAAGACCGCTACTATCCGAGCCATAAAGCGGTGGATTTCTATCATCACTATAAAGAAGATATCGCGCTGATGGCCGGTATGGGCTACAACGTGTACCGCTTCTCGATCTGCTGGAGCAGAATCTTCCCGACAGGCGAAGAAACGGTCCCGAAAGAAGAAGGTCTGAAATTCTACCAGGATATACTGGACGAGCTTGCTAAATACGGTATGGAGCCGATGATCACGATTTATCATGACGAGCTTCCGGCCGCTCTCGCGATCGATTACGACGGCTGGTCCAGCCGCCACACCATTGACCGCTATATAAAATACTGCAGCGTCCTCTTCGACCGCTTCGGAAAACAGTGCAGATACTGGCTTACCTTCAACGAAATCAACGCGGTCAGAGGCTTTGCAGCCTGCGGCACACACAAGGCAGACAATCAGACCCATTACAATGCGGCTCACAACATGTTTCTCGCCAGCGCCCGGGCTGTAAAGCTCGGCCACGACATGATGCCGGGTTCGCAGTTCGGCGCGATGTACGCGATGAGCGAGATCTACCCGGCGACCTGCCGTCCGGAGGATATGTTTCGACACATGCAGTGCCGCCGCGAAAGCTGGTACTTTGCGGACGTCATGGCCAGAGGAGAATATCCGGCTTATTCAAAGGATCTGCTGGGCCGCCGCGGTGTCACGCTTCATACGCAGCCGGGCGACGACAAAATTTTAAGAAACGGGACACTGGATTTTATTTCTTTCAGCTACTACCGCTCCTGCACAGTTTCCGCGGAAAGCGACTTTAACGTGATCGGCGGAGATCAGAATCCTTATCTGGAAAGCACGCCGTGGGGCTGGCCTATCGACCCGCTGAGACTTCGCTACTGCCTGAACGAAATCTACGACCGGTATCAGAAACCACTGTTTATCGTTGAAAACGGACTCGGCGCTGTCGATAAGGTCGAAGAAGACGGAACCATCCGGGAACGATTACCGCATCGAGTTTCTGCGCGATCATTTCAGGGCGATGATGGAAGCCATCGTAATAGACGGGGTCGACTGCTTCGGCTACACGATGTGGGGGCCGATGGATCTTGTCAGTCTGAGCACCGGCGAAATGAAAAAACGCTACGGCGTGATCTACGTCGACATGGACGATCAGGGAAACGGAACGCTTGAACGAAAAAAGAAAAAATCCTACGACTGGATGCGCGAAGTGATCACCAGCAGCGGCGAAAGCCTCTGGAACGAATAAACGATACAGCAGCAAAATAATCAATCAAAAGATTATCAGAATAAGAAAGGTATATTGAAATGGCTAAACAGATAGACGCGAAAAAAAGGAACTCCCCTGACCTTCAAGAGCGCGGGCTCCGCCGTCATCGGCTTCGTATCCGCATCCGTCACGCCGATGATTCCCGGCCTGGTTGCGGGCGGCATGCTCAAGGTCGTACTCCTGCTGATCACCCTTGTATGGGCAGATTTTGCCGATACAACCTCGTATACCCTGCTGAGCGGCGTAGCCGACACGGCATTCTTCTTCATGCCCATCTACGTCGCTTACGGAGCAGCGAAAAAGCTCGGCGCCACACCTATCTACGCGATGATCTGCGCGGCATCCCTGCTGCACGCGAACTACACCGCGCTTGTAGCGGCGGGCGAAGCGGTCACCCTTCTGGGACTTCCGGTCCGGCTGATGAGCTATTCCGGTTCTCTGCTTCCTGCTCTCCTGCTGGCGCTGTGCGCGTATTATATGGAAAAATTCTTCAACAAAATCGTTCCCGGCATCTTTAAATCCATCTTCGTCGGTCTCGGTACCGTAACCGTCACGATGATCTTAGGTTATGTTGTTCTCGCACCGCTGGGCGGCTACCTCGGAAACTACCTCGCAATCGCCTTCGGCTTCCTCGGAGACAGAGTTGCGCCGATCGCAGTCGGTCTGCTGGCTGCATGCCTGCCGTGGCTCGTTATGTGCGGCATGCATATGGCCCTCGTTCCGTTCATGACCCAGGCGCTCGTCAATCCCGGCTATGACGCTGTATTCCGTCCCGCATTCCTGCTCCACAACATGGCTGAAGGCGGCGCCTGCATCGGCGTAGCGCTTCGTTCTAAAGACGTGGAATTCCGTACGGAAGCACTGTCCATCGCATTCGGATGCATCGTGGCAGGCGTAACAGAACCGGCCATTTACGGCATCAACCTGCCTCTTAAAAAACCAATGATCGGCGTAATGGCCGGCGGCGCTGCAGGCGGTGTTACCGCAGGCCTGCTGGGCGCCCGTGCCTACGTCATGGGCTATTCCACCGTACTGGCGCTGCCGATCTTCGAAGGAACCATCATCGCCGCAGCCGTCGCTGTCGCAGTTGCGATTATCATATCCGCTGTCGTGACCTTCGTACTCTGCAAAAACGTCGATGTCGTGGAAGAAAGTTCGGGAGCTTCCTCAGATCAGGCCGCCGGTGCAGTCACTGCAGAAGTTTCGGCTCCGGCTGCGATGATCGCTGCTCCGGCCGAAGCTTCCGGCTCCGGCGCCGCTACTTCTTCTGTTTCCGCCTGATTTTCCAGTCTTTGATCTGTTCGAGGCGCGCTTTATAGCGCGCCTCTTTTCCCTGTTCAGTCGGAATGTAGTATTCCCTGCCTTCGAGTGAGTCCGGCAGACACTGCATATTGGTGAGCTTTTCCTCCGAATCGTGGGCGTACTGATAGCCCTTCCCGTATTCCAGAGACTTCATCAGACTTGTGGGCGCGTTGCAGATGACGAGGGGAACGGGCTCCGCGAGCTGGGTGAGCGCGTCCCGCTTCGCGGTTTCGTAAGCCGTGTACAGCGCGTTGGACTTCGGCGCCATGGACATATAGACGACGGCCTGGGTCAGGTGGACCGTGCATTCGGGCATTCCGATAAAGTGGCAGGCCTGATACGCGGCGACTGCGATCTCCAGCGCATTGGGATCTGCCAGCCCGATATCCTCGCTGGCAAACCGGACGACCCGGCGGGCGACGTACAGCGGATCCTCACCGGCTTCCAGCATTCTGGCGAGCCAGTATACCGCCGCATCGGGATCGGAGTTTCGCATCGACTTGTGAAGAGCGGAAATCAGATTATAATGCTCCTCGCCCTTCTTGTCGTAAAGCAGCGATTTCTTTGAGACGCACTGCTCGAGAGTCTCGCTCGTCACCCGGATCGTATCGCCGTCGGTCTCGCCGTTGAGTACGACCATCTCGAGAGTTGACAGCGCAGAACGGGCGTCTCCGTTGGCGAAGTTCGCAATCACCTCGAGCATCTCAGGTTCGATCTCGATCTTTTCGTCTCCGAAGCCTTTCGGATCGGTCACCGCCCGTTCCAGCAGTCCGACAAGCTCGTCTGTCGAAAGCTCCTTGAGTACGAAGACTTTGCAGCGGGACAGCAGCGCCCCGTTGATCTCAAAGGACGGATTTTCAGTGGTCGCGCCGATCAGGATAATGCTTCCCTTTTCAACATAGGGCAGGAACGCATCCTGCTGAGCTTTGTTGAAACGATGGATTTCGTCGACGAAGACGATGGTCTTGCCGCCGTAGAGTCTGCTCTTCTCGGCCTTCTTCATAACCTCGCGGATCTCACGGATCCCGCTGTTCACCGCGGAGAAGTCGATAAAGTTCGCCTGGGTCTTGTTCGCGATAATCCTCGCCAGCGTCGTCTTCCCGACACCCGGAGGTCCCCAGAAGATCATTGACGAAATCCGGTCACTTTCAATGAGACGCCTCAGAACCTTTCCCTCTCCGAGAAGCTGTTTCTGCCCCGCAAACTCCTCGAGAGTCTGAGGACGCAGTCTTGCCGCAAGCGGCTGTGAATCCTGCGCTGTAAAAAATGTCTGCTGTTCCATCGTCTCCCCTCCTGTCTTACGCTTATTATACTCATTAACGGGGAGTTTTAAAATATTTTTGACCCGAATGAGTGCGTCACTCCAGAATGTTGACTTTTTTCACGATATCGGGTGTAATGGATACAGATACAGGGGAGTCTGCGCACAGACTGAGAGGAAGCATACGGCTTCGACCCTAGACCTGATGCGGATCATGCCGCCGTAGGGAGTCAGAACGATTGCTTTTAACGGAGGGCCGCCAGAGGGCGGCTCTTTTTATTATGGAGAAAATATGAAAAAATGCGTGATCATATCGGGCGGCGTCTATACGCCCGCACCTGAGATCGGACCGGAGGATTTCGTTATCGCCTGTGATAAGGGCTGCGGCTACGCGAAACGGGACGGAATCGTGCCGGATCTAGCGGTCGGCGACTTCGATTCCTACGACGGAACCGTCGATCCCGATATCCCGATCCAGCGTTACCGGAAAGAAAAGGACGACACCGACACGATGATCGCCGTCCGCTATGCGGTGGAACACGGCTTTGACGAAATCGAGATCACCAGCGCCCTCGGTCTCAGGCTGGATCATACCTTCGCGAATATCCAGTCCGCCTGCTACGCGGTGGAACGAGGGCTGTTTGTCCGGATGGCTGATGAAAATTCGGACATGCTGTTCATGACGGACAAGGAGGTGGTCCTGCCGAAGCGGAAGGGCTGGTCGCTGTCTGTCTTTGCAATGACCGACCGCTGTACCGGTGTGAACATAGGCGGCGCGAAATACCCGCTCGATGATGCGACGGTCACAAACACCTGGCCTGTGGGCGTCAGCAACGAATGGCGGGACGACGAAGCGAGGATCAGCGTCGGAAGCGGTATCCTGATGATCCTGATGTCAAATAAAAGTGAAGAATGAGGAAAACAATGAATTTAAAGAAACGGCTGGAAAACGTCAGAGCGGCGGGACCGCTGGTCCACAACATCACGAACTATGTGACGGTCAACGACTGCGCGAACATCCTGCTGGCCTGCGGCGGCTCGCCGATCATGGCGGACGATATGAACGAAGCGGCGGATATCACTGCGATCTGCGGCGGACTCAACATCAACATCGGAACCCTCAACGAACGGACCATTCCGTCAATGTACGCGGCCGGCCGCAAGGCGAAGGAGCTGGGCCATCCGGTCCTGCTGGATCCTGTAGGCGCGGGGGCTTCAGCCTACCGGACGGAAACCGCGCTGGGACTTCTCGACGAAGTGAAACCCGACGTGATCCGGGGCAATATCTCCGAAATCAAGACCCTGGCGGAAGGCTCCGGCACGACGAAGGGCGTGGATGCGGATGCGGCCGATGCTGTAACCGCGGATACCCTCGACGCCGCGGCTGCCCTTGCCCGTAATTTTGCAGAACGCACCGGAGCTGTCGTCGTCATCACCGGCGCGACCGATATCATCTCGGACGGCGCACGGACCGTCTGCATCACAAACGGCTGCCCGATGATGAGCACGATCACCGGCAGCGGCTGTATGCTCTCCTCGATGACCACCGCCTATCTGACTGCAAATCAGGACGATCTGTTCGAAGCGGCTGCAGCGGCGGTCTGCGCGATGGGGCTGTGCGGCGAAAAAGCTGAAAGCCGGATGAGCGAACTCGACGGTAACTCTACGTTCAGAAATTATCTGATAGACGCGGTTTACAATCTCACTCCTGAAGAACTCGAAAAAGGCGCGAAGTATGAACTCCGCTGATCAGAATCAGAAATCGAATAAAACAATGCGTGATCCGAAAGCTGTCAGACGGGCGATGTGCCTGTACGCCGTGACAGATCGGGCCTGGACTGGCCGCAGAACACTGGCCGAACAGGTCGACGACGCGCTGGCCGGCGGCGCGACCTGTCTGCAGATCCGGGAAAAGGATCTGGATCCGGAGGATTTTCTTGCCGAAGCGGAGATCTTCAAACAGAAATGCCGCGCATCTAACGTCCCCCTGATCGTCAACGACAGCGTAGAGATCGCCCTCAAGTGCAGGGCCGACGGGATCCACGTCGGGCAGTCGGATATGGAAGCCGGAGACGTCCGGACGGCAGTCGGCGAGGACATGATTATCGGCGTATCCGCCCAGACGGTGCAGCAGGCTCTCGCAGCGCAGGCAGCAGGAGCAGATTATCTCGGTGTCGGCGCTGTCTTCCCGACCTCGACGAAGCTCGATGCGGTCGAGGTTTCCCGTGAAATGCTCCTGGCGATCTGCAGCGCCGTCGATATTCCCGTTGTCGCGATCGGCGGGATCACCCGGGATAACCTGCCGGAGCTTGCAGGAACAGGTGTCGCGGGTGTGGCGCTGGTCTCCGCGATTTTCGCGGCTGACGATATCGCGCGGGAATGCCGGAATCTTCTCAGGCTCTCCGAAGAAATGATCGAAGCCTGACTGTTTCGACAGCTCCACGCTCTCTAAAAGAAAAAACAGAAATTCAAATAAATGAACAATAAGATGAAAAAAGTACTGACCATCGCAGGCTCCGACTGCAGCGGCGGCGCCGGCATTCAGGCGGATCTCAAGACCATCGCGGCTCACGGCATGTACGGGATGAGCGTGATCACCGCCCTTACCGCGCAGAACACGACCGGCGTTTTCGGTATCGCGGAAACGGATCCGGACTTCGTCGCGGCCCAGCTGGACGCGGTCTTCACGGACATCGTTCCCGACAGCGTGAAAATCGGCATGGTCTCAAGCAGCCGGATCATCGACGTCATCGTCGATACGCTCGCCGAATACGGCGCCCGTAACATCGTCGTGGATCCCGTCATGGTTTCGACCAGCGGAAGCCGGCTGCTCTCCGAAGAAGCACAGGAAGCCGTGATCGGCAGGCTCATTCCGGCCGCGGCTCTGATCACCCCGAACATTCCAGAAACCGAAGTTCTGTGCGGCTTCCCCGTTCGGAGCGCGGACGACATGATTCGGGGAGCGCAGAAGATCGCGGAGCGTTACGACGGCGCGATTCTCGTCAAGGGCGGGCACCGCATCAAGGACGCGACGGATCTGCTGTACGAAAACGGAAACACTCACTGGTTCCATTCGAAACGGATCGACAACCCGAACACCCACGGAACCGGCTGCACGCTGTCCTCCGCCATCGCCTGCGGTCTCGCGGACGGACTCTCCCTCGAAGACAGCATCGCGCAGGCAAAAACCTATCTGAACGGCGCGCTGTCCGCGATGCTCGACCTCGGACACGGCTCCGGTCCGATGGACCACTGCTGGCAGATGAGATGATCGTCAGCGCCAGCAGACGGACGGACATTCCGGCGCTGTACTCCGACTGGCTGATGAACCGTCTCGACGAAGGCTTTGTACTGATCCCGAATCCTCGAAACCCGAACCGGCTGAGCCGGGTCGCGCTCTCTCCTGAAACGGTAGACTGCTTCGTATTCTGGACGAAAAATCCTGCTCCGATGCTGGACAGGCTCGACCGTTTCGATGCATTCGGCTTCCCCTATTACTTCCAGTTCACGCTCACACCCTATGGCCGGGATATCGAGCCCGGACTTCCCGATCAGAATGAGCTGATCCGGACCTTTTCCGAGCTTTCCGACAGGATCGGACCGGAGCGCGTCATCTGGCGATACGACCCGGTCTTTATCGACGAGACCCATACGGTTTCCTGGCATATCGAACAGTTCGAACGGATGTGCGAAGCGCTCCACGCAAAGACCCGGCGTTGTATCATCAGCTTTATCGATATCTATCAGAACAGCCGGAAGCGCTTCCGGTCGATGACTGATAGCGAGATCCACCAGATCGCCGCTGCGTTTTCGGAAACGGCCGGCAGGTACGGACTGCCTCTGTACACCTGCGCTGAAAAGATCGACCTGTCCGAATACGGAATCGCGCACGGCGCATGTATCGAACGGGAGATGATCGAAAAAATCATCGACTGTCCCGTCGACGTGAAGAAGGACCCGAACCAGCGGGACGCCTGCCGATGCATCGAAAGCGTCGATATCGGAACCTATGACACCTGCGCCCACGGCTGCGTCTACTGCTACGCGACCGGCAGCCCGAAAAATGTCATGAACCGCGCCTGTGCCCACGATCCGAATTCTCCGATGCTCACAGGACATCCGCGGGGAGATGAGATCGTCACAGATCGGCTGATGAAGTCCGTCCGGCGCGAGCAGATCTCAATGTTTGAATAATGTAAGAATAAAAAAGGAACTCAAAGCTGATTTTCCTGAACGGTGATCATCCTGATGAGTTCCTTCTTTTGATTTTATTTCTGTCTATTTACATTTGTAACGATGGAATAACCGCGGTTTTAGCTCGCCAGATACTCTTTCAGCTCCTCCATATGCTCGTGCATTTCATTGTAGCCGTTCCAGTAAAGCTCGCCCAGGGCTTCCATATCGCCCTCAAACCGGCTTATCTCCACCGGCTTCTTCGGCGCCAGAACGAAGGTCCTGCCGGTTCGCTCGTCGTCTTCGATCTGTCCCAGCAGCTTGTTGTAGCTGCTGTTTCCGACTGCCAGAGCTTCCTCAAGCTTCGGATATTTCCTGTAAAAGAAATGATTGAGCCTGTCATGATCGCTTTCTTCCTTGCGGAACGTACGGTCGCGTGTCCGGATCACGAAGATTTTTGAAAAGCCGCTGTCTTTCGCCCACTGGTATGGAATTTTCGTCGCGCATCCGCCGTCCAGATATGGAGTCCCGTCTATATCGACAGGCTTTGACGCATAGGGTACGGTCGCGGATGCCTGTACTGCTTTGAAAATATCACAGCTGCCCTTTTCAAAATATGCCGCTTCTCCCGTATGGCAGTTCGTAGCTGCGACGACAAATCTGCGTCGAGGATCTGCGAACCGGCTGATATCGAAGTGGTTGTCGGGCATAATCCGGTTAAAGAAGTAGGAAAAACCTGTGACCCCGCTGTCTCTCGTATAGGCGCCGAGACCGCAGTAATTTTTATCGTGACGATAAGTCAGGTTGATCCTGCCGGAAAATCCGATCTGACCGGAAACGTATCCGAGACCGGACATCGCTCCTGCAGAAATTCCCGTCACCGTCTGAAAGTTGATTCCTTCTTCCATCAGCGCGTCCAGCGCTCCCTGAGTGTAGATCCCGCGCCATGCGCCGCCTTCGAGTACGAGACAGCCTTCAGTGACCGTCTTCGGCGCTTCTCCCTGCGGCAGCTTGTCCGCATTGCTGTATATTTTCATTAACCCTGCATTTCCTCTCTACTGAAGGCGTCTGATTACACCGGCGATATCAGACACCGGTTTTCTGCCGGTTCCGAATGAGAACAGGCATATAAGCGACGGACCGGTATGCGTTCCGATAACCGGACCGACAGTAGTAATGATAACATCTTTGCAGGGGATCTTTTCAAGAACTTTTTTTCGCAGCCACTCCGCATCTTCGCGACATTCAGCTCCGGAGATGTATAATATCTGGTTTTCAGAATCGATAATGGATTTCTGCGTAAATGCAATCAGTTTTTTCAGGGAAGCCTTCCGCCCTCTGACCGTAGAATTGACAAGGAGCTTTCCTTCATCATCGACGTACATCATCGGCTTGACGTCGAGGGCCGAACCGACAATCGCAGTTGCGGCGCTCACCCGTCCTCCCTTATGAAGATACATCAGATCGTCAACTGAAAAATAATGAGCAAGATTAAGCTTGTTGTTCTCAAGCCACTCTGCGTTTTCCTGAATGCTCATGCCGTTTTCACGGTTTTCCGCCGCTCTGACAGCCAGAACCCCTTCGCCGCCGCAGGCACCCAGCGAATCCACGGCGATGACATTTCTTCCCGGATATCGTTCTTCAAGCTCTGCCGCCGCATTCTTAGCGTTCGCCGCCATATTGCTCATACCGCTGGAAAAGCAGACATACAGGATATCCTTTCCTTCCTCGAGAATCGAAGTAAAGAACGACAGATACTGCGCCGGCGTGATCTGAGAGGTATGTGCCAGATTTCCCTTCTTCAGCTCTTCATAAAAGTCATCCGCTGAAAAATTCCTGAAGTCAGGGTAATGCTGAAAGATCTGTCCGTCGTCCATGACAATTTCCATCGGCATGACGAGTATATCCTTCTGATCCAGAATCTCCTGATTCATGTCGCAGGTGGCGTCCGTAATAATCTGATAGTTATTCATATATTCTCTTCCCGTTTAAGCTGTCTGCGATTTTGATTCGAGAATCCGGTCGCTCCAGTGTGTTTTGCCGTTCGTATAATCTGTTTTAAAAAGCAGATCCGATATGCTGATTTTTTTCAGTTCATTTTCAAAAGCGTCAAACGCCTTGTCGAAAATTTCAACGACCCTCTTTTCGTCCTCCGCGAGCTTTTCATCTTCGTCGAAAATCTGATGAGCGAGTCCCGAAAGCTTCATTTCGTTGCCCTCGCCTTCAAGCGCATGATAAACGTCGTTAATGGTCAGCTCTTCCACCGGTCTGGCCAGCTGAAAACCGCCGTCTCTTCTGGCATTCGATGTGATAATACCCGCGATGACCATTTTTCGCAGAATCTTTTTTAAATAAGAGTCCGAAACTCCGAGAATCCTGCTGAGCACGCTGCTTTTGACCGGCTTATGATCCTTTTCAAGCGCGAGCATCAGTACGACATAGATTCCCTGCTCCACGCTCTGATGAACTTTCATATTCATTTCCTTTCGATATATTATATCTATGGATATAGTAAATCTATGGATACGGGATGTCAACGGTCAGCATTTCAAATTTGTGGAGCGCAGAAAAAAGCCGCCGTTTCTATCTCAGAAACGACGGCGCCAGGTTTATCCGTAGTAATTGTCAGATCGATTTTAAGTTATACCCTGATCAGAAGAATTTGGCAGCTTCGGACTCAGCGGTTTTTCTTTTCGTAATCGACGATCTCCGAATCCCAGTCTTCCGCAAAACCACTGCCTCCGAAATACTTGCAGGCGGTCGCGCTGACCGCATTGAAATTGAGCCGCGTTCCCTTTTCATCCGCTTTGTACGTCGCGGCGTGCTTCCTGTCGATTCCGAGAGTCTGGGCGACCTCCGGCGCGTCGATATTGGCACCGAGAAATACGAATTCCCAGCCTCCATCCTTCTTCCGTTTTTCAATCATCTGTTTGACAGTCTGATACGAGTACTCGCGGCTCGCGTTTTCAAGGCCGTCTGTCGTGATCACGACAAAGACAAGATCGTCCTCTCCTTTGCGAACGCCGTTAAGCGTCGACCCGACCGCATCCAGCAGAGCCGTACAGCCCCGGGTGAAGTATTCCTTTTCCGTAAGCTCCGGCACGTACGCAAGATCCATATGATCGTGCAGAACCTCGATCTCATCGTCGAACAGAATAGTCGTGACGGCGCAGTCTGTGTCTGCCGCTCTGTGTTTCCGAATGGTTTCGTTAAATCCGGAAATCGTGGCCTTTTCAAGTCCCGACATCGATCCGCTTCTGTCCAGTATAAATACCAGCTGTTTTTTCATGATAAAGCCTCCTGTATCGACGGCTGTGCCTGTCGTTTTTGTATCTCTATCATAAAACAGCACGACATCCGAAAGGTCTCCCGTCAGGCGACATCTACGCGGTGAGCGGGGCAAGCTTGAGATCCGTGAGCGTCTCGTTCAGATCGAACAGATCGTGCATATCGTTCTCGAGAAAATAGCGGATGACGAGATCCTCCTTTGAACACGGCGAGAGCGCGTAGCCCGCCCTCTCCAGCAGATCGTCCGTCTGATCAAGATCCAGGCCCAGCGCGAAGGCAAAGGCGATCGCTGTCTGCTTCGCAGGATGATAATCCCTGTTTGTCCGGATCTTCGAGAATACTTTCCGGCTCACCTCCGCCCGCTTATAGACCTCCGCATCTGTCATTCCCGACGCGTCGATGAGCGAGAGAAGCTTCTCGGAGAACGTCTTCTTCGTGGTCAGATCGATCGTAAATTCTTTATCTCCGAAGTAAGCAAATTTAGGCGCTGCCTCCGCGTCGCAGATCTCCTCTGACATCCGGAGCGCTTTAAGCTTGACGTGTTCCTCCGTCTTACCCTGATAATTTTCATCGATATAGCGCCTGATCAGGTCCAGGCGGTTCTGCTTTTCGTATTTGTTCATGATTCAATCATACAATATTTGAGCCTGTTTCATTTTTTGTAAAAGCTTTTTTCAAAAATCGAAGGCTCTGATTTTTGTAAAAAGTTTTATTTTAAGTTGAATCTGTACGTTTACATCACCGCCTCATAAAATAAAGACAGATCAGAACATAAGCGCTTATGAACTACACATTCTGCTCCACACGTATTAATCAATAGAATTCAAATCAGATCGGAGGAACTCGATGAGTTCAATGCTCGACAGGAAAGCGGTTCTGTACGGAATCGATGCAGCGGATAAAAACGACGTCCTGTACCGGATGGCAGAAGCACTGAAGGAAGCCGGTAAAATAGAAGATGTCGACGCTTTCTATAAAGATGTGCAGGCCAGAGAACAAATTGCCCCGACAGCAATAGGTTTCGATATGGGGCTCCCTCACGGAAAAACAGACAACGTCATGGAAGCGGGTATCGCTTTCGCGAAGATGAGCAGCCCTGTGGTATGGAATCCTGAAACCGGAGAAGAAGCGAAGGTTGCAATCATGCTGGCGGTTCCCGAAAAGGAAGCCGGCAACACACACCTGGATCTGCTGGCTAAGCTTTCCCGCAGACTGATTCACGAAGATTTCAGAAACGAACTGCTCAACAGCGATGCGGACCGCGCCTACGACCTGCTTACCGAAACACTGGAGGAAAAATAATGGCTAAAACAGAAACGGCTGCAGCCCCGAAAAAGAACGGCGAATCGACTGCCGCAAAACTGAAAAGATGGATCCTGACCGGGACTTCGCATATGATCCCGTTTATCGTTGCCGGCGGTATTCTCTATTCACTGGCCGTCATGCTTAATCCGCTCGGCGCATCAGAACCGACGGAAGGCTGGCTCGCCGGACTTGCACTCATCGGCAAAGGCGGTCTGACACTGTTTGTTCCGATACTCGGAGGCTACATTGCCTACGCGATCGCAGACAAGCCGGGACTTGCCCCCGGGATGATCGGAGCATGGCTGGCCTCTCAGGTCGGCGCGGGTTTTCTCGGCGGCATGGTTGCGGGTCTTCTCGCAGGCTGGGTGGTCTATGAGCTGAAAAAGATCAAGCTTCCGACCTCGCTGAAAACGCTGGGCGCAATTTTCCTGTATCCGCTTGTCGGGA